>Ga0265338_10002347_pt1 | contig 28568 bp, 21 predicted proteins | sample 42126metaG_FD_193579 | JGI IMG/M metagenome (GOLD analysis project Ga0265338, IMG submission 193579) | Rhizosphere microbial communities from Carex aquatilis grown in University of Washington, Seatle, WA, United States - 4-21-26 metaG | ecosystem: Host-associated > Plants > Roots > Rhizosphere...
CGTAGCGCAGGTCGAGCTGCTCAAGCGTAAGCTCACCGCCGGCGATAACGAAGGGACGTTTGCAGGGGACCCAGCGCGCGTCAAAGACCTCACGGCGCACGATGGAGAGGGGGTTGTCGTCGTCGAGACCGGCGGGATCGACTGCCTCGTGAATTCCGGGATCGTAGATGCGAATGATCTGACCCTCAACCATGACTGCGTAGGGCACATAAATGACGTCGTTGAAGACGCTGGCCATGCACCGCGCCACGGAGGTTTTGCCATTGCCTGGAGGCCCGTACAACAGCATGGCGCGGCCCGAATTCAAGGCCGGACCGCACTGCTCGATCAACGCGTCAGAGAATGTGAAGGCGGCCGTGGCCTTGCGAATGCCTTCGAAGGTAATGACTTCGTTGGTGGGCTTTTGCAGGTTTACCTGCTCGGCAAAAGCCTCAAGTTGGACCGGCGCAGGACCGACGTAGCCGGAGCGCTTGACGACGCCCATGGCCCAGTTCTTGCCCTGCTCGGTGAACATGTAGCGCATGTCGGCGAGGCCATCCTGTCCGCCTGTGCCGAGTGTGATGAGCAGTTTGCGGTCGACCGCCATTTTCACAAGGTCGAGCACAATGGTGTAGGGCAGCTTGATGGATTCCTGTAGCTGGCGCAGGCTTTCAAGGCTGTTGATGTACATGAGCTTCATGAGGAGGCCCATGAGTTCGAGACCGTCGATGCCGGTTGAATCTACGTCTTTGGGCTCTTTTGGAAGCCGGTGGAGAAAGGACTCGAGTCTTTCGCGGGTGATGGCTCCGATGGCCACCAGGCAATCGCCAAGGCGGCCGCCGTTCTGCGACTGATGGTCGATTGCACGAGCAATATCTTCAGCGGTTATCAACTTACCGCGGATCAGCAAATCACCTAAACGTAATGAGGTAGCGATGTTGCGCCTCCAAGGCCCAACTGGGCTGCGGGGTTATTGTACGGTATTTGCAGCAAAGCTTATCAATGGCACTTTCGGTTCAACTGAAGCCCAGTACCGGGTGAGGCACGTAATGTTCCTCAAGTAACCATTTTCGTCGGGTGAGAGAGTTACGTTGAGCGCGGCGACGGCATCGGCAAGGTGGTGGGGCTTGGTTGCGCCTACGATGGGCGCGGTGACTGCGGTTGGCTATATGAACTGCGTTAGTCTTGAAGTTGGACGAATGTTGCCTGATCGGCCCCGGGGAACCCCATTGATTGTTGAGATTGAAAAGCTGACGAAGATCTATGAGTCCAAGCTACGGGTGGTGGCTTTAGACGGTATTGATCTGGAGCTGAATGAGGGGGAGATTTTTGGGCTGCTGGGGCCGAATGGCGCGGGCAAGACTACCACTATTTCGATTGCGACCACGCGCACGCTTCCTAACAGCGGCACGGTGCGGATCAAGGGCATCGATGTGGTGAAGCATCCGGCACACGCGCGCCGGCTGATTGGCGTGGTGCCGCAGTTCAATACGCTCGACCGTTCGCTTACGGTGTACGAGAATCTTTATTTTCATTGCCGGTATTTCGGGTTCAGCCATAGTCACGCAAAGGCGCGGAGCCTTGAGTTGCTGGAGCAGTTCTTGCTGAGCGAGAGGGTTGGTGTTTATCCCAATCAGCTTTCGGGCGGGCTGGCGCAGAGAGTGCAGATCGCGAGGGCCATTGCGCATCGGCCTACGGTTCTGTTTTTGGATGAGCCTAGCGCGGGACTCGATCCGCAGAGCAGGATGGCGATGTGGGACGCTGTGGCCGGTTTGCGCAAAGAGGGCATCACGGTATTGCTGACCACGCATTACATGGAAGAGGCCGACCAGTTGAGCGACCGGCTGGCGATTATCGACTATGGGAAGGTGCTGGCGCTGGGCTCGCCCGAAAAGCTGAAGTCGACGTTTGGCGCGCATACTGTTTTTAATCTGAAGTTAAAGTCGATTGAAGGCATGGGGTCGATGATCGCTGAACTGAAGAGCCGCGAAGATGTGAGCGGCGTAGAGACCACGGCGGATGGATTGCGCGTGATTGGGACCGGGGCCGATGGCTTGCTGCCAGAACTGGTGCGCGCGGCTACCAGCCATGGATTGCGCGACCTGACGATTACCGAGCCTAGCCTTGAGACTGTGTTTATCCAGCTCACGGGTAGAGATTTGAGGGAGTGAGAGACAGGGACTGAGGGACTAGGGACTGAGGGACTAGGGACTGAGGGACTAGGGACTGAGGGACTAAGGGCAACGGACCGAGGGCGCGCTGCGAAACATGGAATCGAATTCTCTAAACTCGAAGATATTTGTGCAGTCGTTCATCGGGCTGCTGTTGCGCGATCTGCGGGTGCTGTCTCGTGAGCTGCCTGTTTTTCTGGCGCGCGTTGGAATGCAGCCGCTGCTGTTCCTGTTTGTGTTTACGTTCATCATGCCGCATATGGGCGGGGCCAATCCGATGGCGGGTGGAACTGGGGGGATGGATTTCGGCACGGTACTGCTGCCGGGGTTGATGGCGGTGGCAATTATGTTCTCTGGCATTGCCGCGGTGGCGCTGCCGCTGTCGCAGGAGTTTGGTGTAACGCGCGAGATTGACGATCGCGTGATGTGCCCGCTGCCGCTGTGGGCGGTGGCGTTTGAGAAGGTGAGCTTCAGCGCGCTGCAAAGCATGATTGCCGCGCTGCTGGTGATTCCGATGGCGTACTACATTCCGGCGACGCCGGTGAGGGCAGACATTCACAACTGGTTTCTGTTTGGGGTGGTGCTGGTGATGGCCAGCTACCTGGCGGGATCGCTTGGGCTGGTGATCGGGTCGACGGTGAATCCGCGGCAGATCGGGCTGGTGTTTTCTATATTGGTTGTGCCTATTACATTTCTGGGTTGCGTGTACTATCCGTGGGCAATGCTCGGCCATATGAAGTGGCTGCAGTATGGGGTGCTTTTCAACCCGATCGTATATATGAGCGAGGGGCTGCGCGCGGCCGTTACACCCAATATTGCGCATATGCCGTGGTGGGCGATTCTGACGGCGCTGGTTTTCTTTACGGCGTTGCTTGGCCGGCTGGGGCTTAAAGGCTTTCTGGGAAGGGTTTTGTCATAGCGGATCTGAGATTTCCGGATTTGGTCATATTAGGTGCGCGCGGCTGCGGTGGGTTTGTCTGCTGTTGGATGCATGGCGAAGACAACTTTTATTTCATCAAACAGGTCTAGTATTGCATTGCGGCGGTAAATTACGGCCGAACGGGCCTTTTTCACTAAGGATGCGTCGGGGAATCGCCTGACGGCATTGGTTATAGCAAGGATTTGAATTATTTTTATCGATCGCGGAAGGCAATAGACGCGGCTTGAAATCGATTACTCCAGCATCGACAAACATGAACCGGTGGGTAGTGAGCCGGGGCTCGAACTCGAGCAAGAAGCGGACGGCGCTTCGCCTGATGCTTGCGGGGCTAGCCCCAGCGGCACTGGCACTTGCCGGCTGCGGTGGAGGCACGGTTTCAGGCAGCGGCACGAGCGGCTCCACATTCACTGTCTCGCCAGGCACTGCAGCGGTCGATACCAATTGCACCGGTTGCAACGGGTCTAGCTCGTCGACGGGCGCGGCTTATGAGCAGTTTTCAGCAATGCTCAGCGGCGGATCAGCGGCGATGGTGAACTGGAAAGTCAGCGGCGGAGATGCGCTGGCAGGCGCCGGGAGCATCAACTCAAGCGGGCAATACACGCCGCCCAGCTACCTTACCGCCAACACTGTGAAGGTAACGGTGACCGCGGCGCTCGAGTCGAATCCGAAAGTTACGGCTTCGGCAACGATCAATGTCACCCCAGGATTTCTGCAGCCGCTCACGCCTGAAAATGTGGCGTTGGGGGCGAATGGGAGCGTTACTGTTACCGGCTATATTGCCGAGGCAGGCGGTACGGCGGGAATCAATTACGCTCTGTCGAGCACGGCTAGCGGCTCAAGCGGCGGTGAAGGAACGCTGGGCTCAGTGAATTGCGCGCGCAGCGGCCAGCAGTTTACCAACTGTTCGGTAACGTATACGGCTCCTTCGACGCTGCCGGTCACTGGCGCAACCTATATTGTGGCGACGGTTGGCACGTCGTCGTCGGTTACGTCAAGCGAAGTGCTGCTGAATGCGGCGGGAATCAACAGCAATCCAGCGGCACACCAGGTGCAACTGGGGTCGCCGATCGCATTGGGCAGCTCGGGCGGCAACAACGACGACTACGACACAAATTCGAAGGACCAGGTGACCGACTGTTGCGGCGGAACGCTTGGCGCGCTGTTGCAGAGTTCGAGCGGCACGCAATATGTGTTGAGCTGCAACCATGTGCTGGCCCGCAGCGACCAGGCTTCAGCGGGTGAGCTGATTGTTCAGCCGGGGTTGATTGACGCCAATTGCACACCCTACGACCAGGGCGGCACGGAAACGCCGGTGGGGACGCTGAGTGGGTTTGTGAAACTCAATGGCACGGGCAATGTGGATGCAGCGGTTGCGCAGGTGGATACGGGCGCGGTGAACACGAGCGGCAACATACTGGAACTAGGCGCGATGCAGGGAAACGGCACGCTGGCGGCAGCGCCGCCCGGAGTCTCATCGACCGGCGGAAAAGGCGAGACGGGCACGCTGAGCATGACAGTAGCCAAAAGCGGGCGGACCACGGGGCTTACGTGCGCGTCGATCGCTGCCGTCGATCTTGATGTGCAGGTTTCGTATTACACCGACTGCGCCGAAACAAACCCCTACTACACCAAGTCGTTTACCAACCAATTGGGCATTGAAGGCAATCAGTTCAGCGATTCAGGAGACTCGGGATCGCTGTTGGTGGATGCTGCCGATGCGGAGCCGGTGGGATTGTTTTTCGCGGGTGGGGTGAGTCAGATGTCCGGCGTGAGCGAGGGCATCGCAAATCCAGTGGCCGACGTGCTGAGCGAGTTGGGCGCACAGATGGGTACGACATATACGTTTGTGGGCACGACTGATCATGGCGTGAGCTGCCTGAATTACGGCAACAATTCGGCTACATCTGCGCAGGCGCACGCGCTGGCCTCGAGCGAGGTGAATCGCACCGAGCAAGCGATGGGTGTGGCGCGCATGCTGGTGAATCCATCGCAGGGGATTCTGGGTGTGCAGATGGGCAAGAGCAGCGACCACGCAGGCGAGGGCGCGGTGATTGTTTACGTAAGCCAGGGCGCCAACGCAACCGTGCCGGCGACGATAGGTGGCGTGCGGACGGTAGTGGTTCCCACCACGAGCAAGGCGGTTGCGGAGGGTTCGGCCCCCATGACCGCGCTTGAAACGAATCAGCCTACGACACTCTCAGCCACAGTTTTGAACTCTGCTGTGGGCGTGAAGCGGCAGGTTGCGAAACACCTGATGAGTTCGAACCCGGCATACTTCGGCGTGGGAGTGGGGCAGAGCTACGACAGTCAGAGAGATGCTGTGCTTGTGATTTACGTTGACCGGCGGCAGGTGCCCGCTTCGCTTCCGGTTACGATCAGCGGGTTGCGCACGCGTTACATTGTGATGGACCGGTTGCACGTTACGCGTTCGTACGCTAAGGGGCTTGAAAGCCGCAGCCGGTGCATGTCGCATGCTGCACGAGGCGCGAGCCTTAACGATCCTTTCGGGATTGGGGCGAGGATGCGGTCGTTGAATTTGTATTGACGTGAGTGCTGGCGAGGGGTTCGATTCTTCACTCTAATGTGGAACAGCGGCAACCAGGTCGCCGGTCTTAATGTAGATCGATCCCAGCCTTCCGGTTACGACGTCTTTCACCAATAGCCGCACCGCAGCAGGTTTCGGACCCGGGACGCGGACGGTGTCTGTCAGTTTTCCCGTTGCATTCACGGTGGCGAATTGCTGAGCGTTCAGCTTGATGTTGACCGGGTAGTTCATCAAATTGAGCGGCCATTGCTTTGCGTTGTAAGTGCAAACGGCAACCTCAAGGTTTAACTGATGGTTGCCATCTCCGATTGCCGGCAGAGACACTGCCGCTGCGTCAACCGTGAGCGAGAACTTGAGCTGATCCGGCGAGTCCGCCGGCAGGCTCTTTGCGGTGAACGTAATCGCGGTTGCGTTCAGCATGTCGTTGCAGTGGTCCTGCAATTCGGTGGCCTGGCTTTGCGGGTCGGGGCTGCCCTCAGGGGTCGCGTAGTATCCCTGCCGATAGCTCAGATGCGCGCCGTGCTGGTGGGTTTCGAGAAAGACTTTCCGATATTCTCCGTTCCAATCCGGCGAGTCGGGATAGTACGAAATCTCGTAAAAGTCGCTGCTGTCGTCGACGGCTTTGCGCACGCAGTCGCCCAGGTCGTTGTCGCCCGTGCAAACTTTGCCGCCTGTGCCCTCGGCAAGATCGTACATGGATAAGTGCTCTTGATATAGCTCGTTGATCTGGCCTGTATTTGCCGTCGCGATTGCGTCTTGCCCAGGGGTCGGGGACGGAGCGCCAAGCCGGGTTTGAGCCGTGAATGCAGACAGGGTGGTGACTCCGGCAAGGTCCACCGGATACACGGCGACTTTGGCATCGCTCAGAGCGTTATTGAGAATCTGCAAGTGCACCGGAATTTCATGGCTGTCATAAAGTGCCGGGTGCTGAGCGCTCTTTGGCGCCCAGGGGATATACATTCTCACAGGGAATGAGGTTGACAGCCACAGCAGGTTTTTGCGGCCTGGATAGCCCGCCAGGCTTTGCGCGATCGATACAAACATATCGCAGGTCTTGATGGTCCGCTGCTCGACTCCCCACTCGTAGATATCCTTATCGAATCCCCTGATCGCGGAAACCACTTGATTCGAGTAATCACCGGCGCCGCCTCCGAGGCCGAACATCAGATTACTGGGTGCATCCGGGTCGTAATCCGGATCGTGAAGGGGCCCGGTCGGCAGGTTCTCGGCCTTGGCCAGCGCTTGCTGCAGCAGCTTCGGGTCAGTGGTGAAGCCTTGCAGCAGAGTCAGTTTGTCGCCCATTAGAATCACCGCGACCGGCACGTTGGGCGGAAGCTGCCGCAGGATCTTGAGCATCTGCTCATGGACCTGCGCCTGGATCTGGATTGCAGTGTTCACACCATCAACAACCAGGACTGTGGGCGGTACGGGGTCCTGCTGCGTGGCAACCGCATTCGTATACACGCCCGGCTCAGTATTTGCCGGAAGCGCCGCGGGAGGTTTCAACGCGGCCATATGAATCTCTCTGAATACGGAAATCTTCTGCTCGCGCTTGTCGCCGCTTCTGCTCGGCGTCTGCTCTTCGATTTTGAAGTCATCGGCTTTGAGACCTGTAAGGTGATGCCCCGCTTTACCCTCAACCACCACGTCAAGGCTAACCATGCGGGAGTAGGTGCGCACCGTCAGGCCGGATGTGGCAACAAGATTGCCGACTGGCTGCGTCTGCGATTGCGGGGTGGGACTTTGTGCGAAAGACGGCAGGTTCAGGCTGGCAGCGAATACGGCAGCCGAAATCAACCGAAGGCTGGCACACGCCATTGAAGCCTCCTGGCAATTCGGGTCCATTATGGCTCAGGTCAAGGTTAGTTGTCTCTTGGATCAAACGGGTTGATTGCTCGCCGGGGCCGCGGTGCTCACGAGGGTTGGATCGTCGGGGATGAAGATTTCGAAGACGGTTCCGGAGTTGGCCGTGGCGCTTTGCGATTGCTGCGCCTTGACGCGGCTGCGCACGTGAACCAGGCCGTGGTGTTTGGCGATGATGGCGTGGCTTACCCAGAGGCCGAGTCCGGTGCCGGTAACTTCTTTGGTGGTGAAGAAGGCTTCAAAGATGCGATCGCGCACGTCGCGCGCCATGCCACTGCCGGTGTCTGCGACCACAAAGCGGACACCGGTCTGCGAAGGATTGGTCCAGTCATGCGACTTGCGCGCCCTTACAAAGATGCGTCCTCCATTGCCGCTGGCGTCAATCGCGTTGCCCACCAGGTTGGCCATGACCTGACGGATTTCGCCCGCGAAGCAAAAGAGATCGAGTGTAGGGTCGTAGTCGCGATCGACCTGGATTTCAAGAGAATTGAACCGGCCCTGATGAAGCGAGAGCACCGAGTCAAGCAGCTCAGACATGGTGGCGCGCGCCGGGAGGGTGGATTGCCGGTAGAAGCGCAGGGTCTGCTGCGTGATTTCGGCGATGCGGCGCACTTCGTGCTCGGCCATTGAGACATAGCTCTGCACCTGATCGTCGAGCGTGGTAAAGCTGCGCATTAGATACAGCAAGTTGGTAATGGCCTCGAGCGGGTTATTGATTTCGTGGGCGATTGAAGCCGCCAGACGGCCTGTAACCGCCAACTTTTCGCTGCGTCGCAGGGCTTCTTCACTGCGCTTTCGGTCGCTGGCATCGAGCACAATGACGCCGACCCAGCGGACGTTGGTGGGATTGGTGCGCACGGGATAGGCGCTGACCAGCCAGGTCCAGGTGCGATTGAGTCTCTCGGTGGCTGCGTCGCGCTGACCGCTGAGCTCAAGGTTGCGCATAGGCTGCTCTGTTTGAAAGACGCGCAACACCGCCTTCTCGAGTTCGCCGGCCACTGCAGGTGGAAGCAGTTCAGGCAGCGTGCGGCCCAGGTGACGGCTGAGAGAAACGCCGGCCAGATCGGCGAAGACCTGGTTGACGCGCACTAAGCGGCAGTTGCGATCGCAAAAGGCCAGGCCAATGGGCGCGTTGGCCAGCATTGAGTCGAGCAGCGAAAGCGTGTCGTTGAGTCCTGAGCGCTGTTCAGCCAGTGACGCCACCATGCGATTGAAGGCCTCGATGAGGTCGCCGATTTCGTTGTGCACGGTGACCGGCAAAGGAAACCTGCTGCTGTTGTCGAGCGATTCGGTGAGCTCTCTTGCGCCCCGGTGCAAAAGTGCGAGCGGCCGCGCGATGGAGCGCGACATAAGCAGCACCAGCAGCGCAGAGGCCAGGATCCAGATGATGGCGAAGACAATGGTGTCGTTGACGATGGCGTAGAGTTGTTCTTTGGCCGGGCTCTGGTCGTATTCAACCCATGCGATTCCGCGCATTGCGTTATTGATGTATATGGATTGCGCGCACTCCCACTGGTTGGCGGGAAGAGTGACGCACTGCGGCGAACCCGTTCGCAGTTTTGGAATGAGAGCTACTTCAGCCGGGAGCAGCGCAGATTGATCGGCTACTCCGCGGCTGATGAAGAGCATGTTTCCGGCCGGGTCAGTGACCTTGGCCATTGCAACGGTGGGCGATTCGCCCAGCATTTTCACGCTGCGGCCAATCCAGCCGGGTTGCTGTTCGATGAGCGCCTCACGCGCCTGCAGGGCAAGCGAAGAGGCTTCGTAAGCAAGCCGCGTGTGGGCGCGCGCGGTGACATCGCGAACGCGCTGGCGGACCAACAGAATGCCGAAAAGCGAGATCGACAGGGTCTCAAGCAGCAACAGGCCGGCGAGCATTTGCCAGCGAATCGACTGTGGCCACCAGCGAATTCGCAATGCGCTCACCTCCAAATGCTTTTGCGCTTATTATTGCAGGCTTTCGGGCTTGAAGTTTCACGCGGGTGACGGGGCGTGTGGACCGCGACTGCGGGAATTGAGCTATCGAGCTGGTGCCGGCTTGTGTCGCGCAGTGAGCGCTTCGGCGATCTGGAGGCCATGGAAGCGGCCATTTTCAATGAAAATCTCGCTGGTGCGCTCTCCCGCCACAATGACTCCTGCTAGATATATTCCGGGAATATTGCTTTCGAGGGTCTGCTTGTTGCAAGCGGGCAGGCGGTCCTGATCTGCGCAGACTACGCCGAGGCTTTCGATAAAGTCAAAATCAGGATGATAGCCGGTGAGCGCGAAGACAAAATCGTTGGGCAGAGTTTTGCGGCCGGCGGGAGTTTCGACAACGACCGCGTCGGGCGTGATCTCGACAACGTTCGAATTGAAATAGGCGGTGACCTCGCCATCCTTGATGCGGTTTTCGATGTCGGGCTTGATCCAATATTTTACGTGCGGCTGAACTTCAGGGCCGCGATGGATGAGAGTAACGCGCGCGCCATGGCGCCACAGCTCAAGCGCTGCAATGGCGGCCGAATTTTTGCCGCCGATGACCGCGATATCGAGATTGTAGTAAGGGTGCGGATCGTTGTAATAGTGATGAACCTTGGCCATTTCCTCGCCGGGAATGCCCATAAGGTTGGGCAGATCGTAGTAGCCGGTGGCGACGGCCAGCGCGCGGGCGCGCATGGTGCCCGGCCGGCCGAGATGATCAATGGTGTTGGCGGTAAAGTTGCCCTCAGAGCCGTGAACATGCTCGACGCGCGTGTACTGGCGCACGTCGAGTTTGTAGTAGGCGGCCACCATGCGGTAATACTCCAGCGCCTCGTTGCGGTTGGGTTTGGCGTTAGTCGAGGGGAAGGGAATGCCGCCGATCTCGAGACGTTCAGAGGTAGTGAAAAACGTCATGTGGGCGGGGTAGTGGAAGAGCGAGTTGCACAGGCAGCCCTTGTCGACCGAAACCGCGCGGAAGCCGGCTTTTTGGGCTTCAATGGCGCAGGCCAGGCCCGTGGGACCGGCGCCGATTACGATCAGGTCGAAAATGGGGTCAGTAGACGCGTCGGCTTCCAGATGGTTCATACATCTAGATTAGGACATCGACGGCCTGGGTGCTGAAAGGGATGGCTGCTCTTTCCAACGTCGTGCCAGCCGTGCTCCGCATCCTTTAACCTAGAAAGGTTGGGTTGAGGAGTTTCGCGATGACAGTGATCAAGCAGGAAGATTTTATTGCGAGCGTGGCAGGGGCGCTGCAGTACATCAGCTACTACCACCCGGTTGACTACATTACTTCGCTGGCCAAAGCCTATGAGCGGGAGCAGTCTCCGGCGGCGCGCGATGCCATGGCGCAGATTCTTATCAACAGCCGCATGTGCGCCGAGGGGCATCGGCCAATCTGCCAGGACACGGGCATTGTGAACGCCTTTGTGAAGGTGGGCATGGATGTGCGTTTTGAGGCCGGCCCGGGCGAAGAGCTTTTGGATTTGCAGGAGATGGTTGATGAGGGTGTGCGGCGCGCGTATCTGAACCCCGACAACAAGCTGCGGGCATCGCTTCAGGCTGATCCGGCGGGGGCGCGCAAGAACACCAAAGACAACACTCCGGCGTGCGTTAATGTCGAACTGGTGAAGGGATCGACGGTTGAGGTAACGGTTGCGGCCAAGGGCGGCGGGTCAGAAGCGAAGTCGAAGTTTGCGATGCTGAATCCGTCGGACTCAGTGGTGGAGTGGGTGCTGAAGACGGTGCCTAGCATGGGCGCCGGCTGGTGTCCGCCGGGAATGCTGGGCATTGGCATTGGCGGCACGGCTGAGAAGGCGATGCTGCTGGCCAAGCAAAGCCTGATGGACCCCATCGACATCCAGGACTTGAAAGAGCGCGGCGCGAAGACCACTGCTGAAAAGCTGCGGCTTGAGCTTTACGACAAGGTGAATCGGCTGGGCATTGGCGCGCAGGGGTTGGGTGGTTTGACGACGGTGCTGGACGTGAAGGTCCTGGACACGCCGGCACATGCTGCCAACCTGCCCGTCGCCATGATTCCCAACTGCGCGGCTACGCGTCATGCGCATATTGTGCTTGATGGGTCGGGGCCGGTGTATCTCGATCCTCCATCGCTCGATGACTGGCCGAAGCTGACTTACGACGTGAGTGGCGCGCGGCGTGTGAACCTTAACACCGTGACGCGCGAAGAGGCGGATACATGGAAGCCGGGCGAAGTGCTGCTGCTGAGCGGCAAGATGCTGACTGGCCGCGACGCCGCGCACAAGCGCATGACCGAGATGCTGAACCGCGGCGAGAAACTGCCGGTGGATTTTCGCAACCGGTTTATTTATTACGTTGGCCCGGTGGACCCGGTGCGCGAAGAGGTGATTGGCCCGGCGGGACCGACAACGGCTACGCGCATGGACAAGTTCACGCGGCAGATGCTGGCCGAGACGGGGCTACTGGGAATGATTGGCAAGGCTGAGCGCGGGCCGGTGGCGATCGAGGCGATTAAAGAGTTCGGCGCGGTTTATTTGATGGCTGTCGGAGGCGCGGCGTACCTGGTGTCGAAGGCCATTATCGGCGCGCGGCAACTGGCCTTTGAAGACCTGGGAATGGAAGGGATTTACGAGTTTGACGTGCGCGATATGCCGGTGACGGTTGCGGTGGATTCGAAGGGGACCAGCGTGCATGTGACTGGGCCGGCGGAGTGGTCGCAGAGGATTGCGGGGATACCGATACTGCAGTGATCAGTGGAAAGTAGGCGGCTATGGCGACCGAAGCTCAACGGCAGAAGGCCCTCGACACAATTCGCGGCAACATCGCTCGAACCGGCAAGCACATTTATTGCATCAAGGGCGGACCATATCCTCGCTTCGTCTACACCATTGGAATAAGCGAGTGGCTAAACTGTGAGCTAGTGTTTGCAGGAGGCTTCTTCTACTCCAGAAGCGATGCGCAGGAAATCATCAACGGCATTGTGGAAGCGCTCAAGCAGAATCCCGCTTGGGAAGCCCGCGAATTCAAGACGGACGCATGCTGTTCTTTTACACTGCGTCCCGTCGACTCAACATGGTCTTGCAAGCTTCTATTAGGTGCTCTCGATTACTACGGGGTCAAAGAGATTCCCGTCCTACAAATTGTTCCGGACAAGAACCACTGGACGATTGACGTTCCCGATATGACAAGGCCCTGGAACGCTGAGTCTGCTCCAATTTGGAGGTGGCTCTCCCAACCCTGGACTTATCCGGTACCAAAGGACTCATTCGCAGTTACCGATCTCGCAGCATTGCGGGGCGAGCGGGTAACGGAGGCAGCGCGGTGGGGGGAAGACGAGTGGGAAATATTTGTCGGAGACGGTCCTGACATCCCGAAGGATGAAGTACGTCCAGTGCCTCTAGGGGTACTCGTCGAATTCGATCCTTCTCTCAAAGTCGTTTTCGATTTGAAGATAGAAGAAGGAATCTGTCGCGGGGATGATGGCGAGTGGTCGCCTCTTTTCAAACCTGCGCAGGAAGCCCCCAGGCCCAATGAGAACTCTTGAAGACAAAGACCTTGGACTCGATAGGCATTTTATCCGGCGACAATCTGGAGGAACTCCCGATGTATGAAGTCATCCTTAAGAGTTTCGAACATCCTGACGAGGTTCGCACATTCGAGAAAGGTAAGTTTGAACTCGTGCACATCGGCGGAATGACCATTGGCCGCGCTACTTATGAGCCGGGATGGAAGTGGTCGGAGCATGTGGGCCGGGCGCTCGGCAAAACCAGTTGCGATGTGGAGCATGTGGGGATTGTCGTGTCTGGTTGCGCCACTGCAGCCATGGACGATGGCCGCGTCTTCGAGATGAAGGCTGGAGATATTTTCTACATCGAACCCGGGCACGATAGCTGGGTCGTGGGCAACGAGCCGTACGTTTCGCTGCATTTGCTTGGCGCAAGCAGTTACGCGGCGCACAAGTAGCAGCAGTGCATTTTCAGGGTTGATGCATCCGCGCAGGGGCTAAAGCCCAAAGCTATTGATAGGCGTTTTTGCGGCACGACTAAAGTCGTGCCCTGTTACAAGACCTTCTCGGGCTGAGTTTTTTCGCAGCCTGTGGGGCTCGTCGCTACTGACTCGCTGGTTAGCTGTTCAGATACCCCGTACCTCTAAGCACGCCGCGCATGAAGGCGAAGCTTTCGATTACGCCGGGCATGGGATCGTCGCCGTGGATTTCGTACTCGAGGTCGACGAAGCCCTGATAGTTGATGGCGATGAGCGACTCGAAGATGGCGCGGATGGGCATGATGCCCTGACCTACGGCAACCTGGCTTTCTTTGCTGGTGAAGTCCAACAGGTCTTTGGCGTGCATGTTGAATAGGCGCGGACCGGCGTCGCGGATGGCCTGCGGCACGTTGGCTCCGGCGCGGGCGGCGTGGCCAATGTCGATGCAGCAGCCGATGCGCGGGTCCATCTTATCGACGGCGCGCAGCACGTCGTAGGGTGAGGGCCAGACCTTGTCTTCAGGGCCGTGGTTGTGGATGGCGACGCGAATGTCGTATTCCTTGACGAAGCGCTCGATGCGAGGCAGCGTGGCGACTGCCGGGTCGCCGGCCACGATGACCTTCACGCCGGCGCGCCTGGCGTATTCGAACTTGGAGCGAATGTCGTCGTCTTCATCTTTCTGGAAGTAGACGGCGCCGATGGCGTGCACCTTGATGTTATTGGCGGCGTAGTCGGCCAAGGCATCGGCTTCGGCTGCGGGGTCCATGGGCAGGTGATCTTTGGTGTCTTTGCAGTTCAACTCGGTGAGGTTTAGCTGCTTCATGTAGCCGATCAACTGCGCGCGGGTGAAGTTGCGAAAGGTGTAGCTGGCGAGGCCGAGTTTGACGGGCGAGGGTTTGCCGGTTTCGGGCACGGCCTCAGCCGATAGGGATAGGGGCGCGGCAATTGCGGCGGCTGCGAGCGCGGAGGATTGTAGGAAATTTCGGCGAGACAAGCTTTTGTTCATAAGTGGAAGATTACTCCTGTTCTGATGTGTGAGGCGGTTTGAAAATGTTGTCCCTCAGGGGCTAAAGCCCGTGAACATTTTTCTTCAATTTATGTACGGGCTAAAGCCCGTACCCTTCAAGCTATTGGTTGCTGCAAGATAAATGCCCTTGCGCCGTCCCTACGGGACTCTGCATTTTCTTGCGCAACCCCCCACGCTGAAGCGCGGGGCTAACAACCTCTGCGCCTACGGCGCGCCTGGCGGACATTGCTTACGCAGCCATCATTAAGGCCCAGCGTTCAAACTTAACCGGTGCCCGCACCGCTCAAACTTAACTACTGCTTTATTCTGCGCTGCTGCGGTCAATTGCGAACTCGCAGTTCAATGTAAATGCACAGGTGTGAGCCGCACCATGATGACGCCGTGGGGTGGGACTTGTGCCGAAAAGCTGTCAGTAAACGATCCGAGATCGTGCTGCCGCCAGATGTCGCGCACTGTTTGCTTTCCATTAAGCCCGAGTTGCTTCCAGTCTGCTGAGATGGAGCGCGGCGCTTGAGTCAGGTTGAAGAAACCGACGGCAACGGAGCCGTCTTCAAGAGGTTTCTGAAGGATGAACTCGTCGTCTGTTTTGCGGACAATCGCTGCTTGTTTCCCGAGCGAGTCCTGATCGACATCGATCACCTCGGAGTTCGAAAGCACGTTCAAGGTGAAGGGATCCAGTTGGGTCATCTCGCCGGAGAAGAAGAGTGGCGCGGCCATCAGTGACCACATGGACATATAGCTGTATTGTTCTTCGTGAGTCAACGAAGTAGGCTTGCCGGGCAGTTCGATGTTGCGGGCATCGCCGACTGTTCCTATGAGGATGTAGTCGGGATCGTTCCACCCGCCGGGACCGGCGTTCGCGCTGTGCGCGGCGTTGGCAAAGGCGATGTGGTAAAAGCCGGGCAGAGCGTCGCTGGGCTCCCATCCCAGGTCGCCGGTGGTCCGCCATGAGTGGCCGCCGGCCTGGCGACCCCAATTCCAAACGTCGCCCATGCCGTACTGGCACATGTTGATGACAACATCGCGATCGAGGCCGTGAACGATTTCACCCATTTTGATGTAAGGCTTTTTAACCTCTGCAAGCGATTTGTCTTTGGCGATGTTTTCGTAGGAACACCAGTCGTACTTGAACAGATCGAAGCCCCACGAGGCGATGCGGTGCGCGTCCGCTTCTTCGTGGCCGTACGAGCCTTCAAATTTTGCGCAGGTCAGAGGGCCGGGTGAACTGTAGATTCCCGTTTTCAGTCCGAGGGAGTGGATATATGCGGTGAGCGCGGCCATGTCAGGAAAGTGAGCGTTGGGAAGGATGTTGCCTTGCGCGTCGCGCGTGGGCCCTGCGAGGGCCGGGTCATCGGAGCCGGGCTTACGAGCCCAGCAGTCGTCGATATCGACATATTGATAACCGAAGTCGGCCATGCCGGAAGAGATCATGGCGTCGGCAGCGGTGCGGATATCGCGGTCGGTGATGTGTTCGTAGTAGCTGTACCAATCGTTCCAGCCCATCTGCGGCGTGAGGCTGAGGGTGTCGCCGACCACGATTTTGAATGGCCGAGTGTCGGAGCCGAGCGCATTGCTGGCCTTGATGCTCACCAGGAATTCGCCAGTTCTTTCCGGCGTCGTGCCTGAAATGATTCCAGTCTGTCGATTGAGCTTGAGCGATGCGGGGAGGTTTTTGGCGGAGAATGTCACGGGCCGGTTGCCGGTGCACGGAATGCGGTAGAGGAACGGATGGCCGGGGCGCGCGCCGAAGATTTTGGGGCCGTTGAGGTGAGGCGTGGGCGGTGGTGGAGGAGTGCGCAGATCTGAGGTCTGCTGGCTGGTTGCTGTGTAGCTGCCGATGAGGAGAACTGCCAGCGCAACGGCGAATCGACAGGCGGTGCGCCTTCGAATTTGGATCATTTTGACGGGAGTCCCGGGTCCCTGCTTGAAGTCGCCCAAGTATATCGCTGAGGGGTGTTGGGGAGCGTTCTCGTTGCGGGCTCACTCGTTCCCGTGAATTGGTTGTCACACGCAGCGAAGACCGGGGTATGCTTTCGTCATGCATCCCTCTCGAAGGAGCGATCGGATTGGAGAGGTCAATTTGAGAAATAAGCGAATGGCTGATGACGCCGCAAAAAAACTCAACCCGTGGACCACTGTCCCGAAAAGATCGGCAGTGATTTTCCTCGCTGCCGTGTTTTTCACTTTTGCCACGATGGGGGTTACAGGCGACATCTCCGACATGGGGCGTCAGCCAATGATTCGATTCGCGGGTGGAGTGCTGATCTCGGGCCTGTTTGCAGTAATTTATGCATGGTCGGGCGTCAAGTTGAGGGGCCGGTCGTGGATGGTGTTTGTGCCACTGTTCATCGTTCAGATTCTAACGATGCGATGGCTGAGCCAACATTATCCTGACTTGCCCCCCAAAAACACGATGAATACGGCGGAGATTGCCAAACTCGCAGACCGCCTTAACTACGACAGCCTGGCCATCATATTTGCTCTACTTTTGGCTTATACCGGCTTTGTCGTAGTGTTTGTTGGGGAATTTCGGCGGCGCATGCGGGTGACCACGGAGAAAACTGTGCTTGACACTGAGATGGCGGCGGCTCGCGCAGTTCAGCAGGTGATTGTGCCTGAAAACACCGAGAAGTTTTCAGGGTTTCGCGTGGAGTCGATTTATGTGCCCGCTCAACAGGTGGGCGGGGATTTTTTCCAGATTCTGCCTGACGATAGCGGCGGAATGTTGTTAGTGATTGGCGACGTTGCGGGCAAGGGATTGTCCGCAGCCATGCTGGTATCAATGCTGGTGGGGTCGATACGCACGGCTGCCGAGGATACGAATGATCCAGCGCGCATTCTGCACACGCTTCACAACCGCCTTTCAGGCCGGGGCAGCGGCGGATACGCAACGGCGATTGCGGCGCGGATTGGGCGCGACGGCACGGTTGAGATTGCCAATGCCGGGCACCTGCCGCCTTATCTCGACGGAAATGAGATGGAGTTTGCCGGGACTCTGCCTCTCGGGTTCGCGGGAGCAGGGCAATATCAGACGATTTCTTTTGTGATCGAGCCGGGAAGCCGCCTGGTCTTCTGCACCGACGGAGTTGTGGAGGCGCAAAAACCTGGTGGAGAACTGTTTGGCTTTGAACGCACCCGGGCGATATCGACCAAGACGGCGGCGGAAATTGTTGAAGCGGCCCGGGAGTTTGGGCAGACGGACGATATTACGGTGGTGGCGATTGGGAGAGACGGGAGCTCGGGGCTCGGGGCTAGGGGCTAGGACCTTCTCTGAAGTCTTCCTATTCCCTGTCCCTAGCCCGTGTCTTTTACTGTTTGCCGAAGCGATAGACGAAGCCGGCTGTGAAGCCGAAGGAGTTTTGGAGGGTGGAGCCGAATCCGGTGGCCAGGTCTTCTCCGCTCAACCGCAGGCTCATGTGAGGTGAGGGGTTGTATTGGCCCACTATGCCGCCGCCCGCGGCGTAGGTGGTTCCGTCAGGCCAGATGCCTAAAGTGGTGGAGCCCAGACCGTTGGTGTCGCCGGAGAAATCGCTCAGGGCGACTCCGCCGAGGACGCGGCCGGAGATGGAGACTTTTGGCACGACATAGAACCGGTATGTGGGTCCGATCATCAGGTCATACATGCTGATCTTGGGCCGGGTGAGGTTGTATTGGTTCAAGCCGGTATAGGCGATGCCGTAGAATCCGCGAGCGTCAAAAGTGACGCCGAATCGCTCGCTGTAGTAGCGAGTGAGGCCGGCATCCCACCCGTAAAACGCTGTGCGCTGCAGCGATGCGCCGGGCGAAAAGCGCAAGTAGCTGGCGCCTGAAAATGCCTCATACAAATGGTCGTAGGTGTCGTGGATGGCAGCGGCGCGTCGTTGCGCGCGGCGCTGCCGGATGCGGGCCTGGACGGTGATGGCGCCGGATTCCTGGGAGGGCTGCTGCTGGTCGGCCTGGGTGGTGGTGGGGGCCTGGGAATCGCTGGTGGAAGATGGGGCCGTGGATTGGGCCAGAAGTGCGGCGGGCGCGGCCAGGGTCAGCACCAGGAAAAGACGTCGAAAAGAGTGCATCGTGATCGGGATTCCTCCATGGGATTGCGGAAACACAGCCGCGCCGGCATGCCCGCGCGCAGTACTCCCCCCAACTGGTATTAAAACATCCCGGGGGCAGCATTGCGGGCGAGTGTCTCGCTCGATAGAGCTTGTTGACCTTTAGACGGGTGGGAAAGGGGATGGGCGCTGGGGATGCCGTCACATCGCATGTAGCTACAGCGATCATAGATTTCTGGACATAGTGAGACCCCCAGTGAGGGCCGGGAGGCCCTCACTACAGCCGGTCAGGAGACCGGCGGTACGGTATTGGATGGGCACGGGGCTTGGGGCTGACTACACAATTGCTTTCAGATCGGCTTCGAGCTGGTCCTGGTTAAATCCGCCGGGCGAGCCTTTGGCGCTGAGCCAGTTTTGCGCTAAGAGTGCATGGGCTTCGTCGCAATATTTATTCCAGAAGGCGACGGTCATTACCTGGAGCTTGCCCCATGTGATGCAGGTAAAGGTCTTGTTGTCGTACTTGGGTACAAACACGCAGTGACCGCCCCAACTGCCCGGTTTGGCTTTGGGACCGCCCTTGGGAACCACGTCCCACACGTCCTGGGTTTGCGCCGTGAGAGGCAGGCTGAGGCCAATGTATACGCCGCCGAAGAGGGCGATTGCCTGGCGCACTTGAACCAGGTTCGCCGCCTTGGGGTCAGCGAAGGCCAGCAGCGAATTTCCGGCAAAGCCATTTTTCTGCCAGTCGTTCAGCACGTCAAGCTCAATGCCGCCGTTGTCAGTATTAGGGTTGCCAGGCACGTAGCCGTCCCACTGCTCGTAGTAGGTCTGAATGGTGGCGTCGGGGACGGTAACCTCAGTGGCGCTATTTGCGGAAAACACCTGGATGGCGTGGCCGACACCGGCGATGGTGCAACAACCGAGAGTGTCGTTCATCATCATGCCCCATGAAGTGATGCCCTTGGTCCAGTCTGCCGCTGGAGGGGGAGGGGGGAGCGCGGGGGTGAGATATTTGCCCAGCATGAGGGTGCGGCTGTCGGTCTTGATGGCCTTGCGGCCCAATTTCATGTTTGAGTGGTCTGCCATATATACGTCCTTTCTTTTGTGACCTATGGCTCTCTCGAGCCTGATGGCCGCTCTCAAAAGCGGGCGGCTGGGGGTGGGAACTGTGCCGGGGAAGAGATGCGGGTAAGAAATGCAGCGAAGAAATTATCGCAGTTGTCCAGGAACAAAAGTTTCAAATCCGGAAAGGAAAGTAAAGTGAAATTGGCTGAGTACTTCTGAATAGGTTCTTCATCCCAGGCGGACCTTAGTTGACTTACGATGAAAAGGACAGGAGAGCTGACAGATGGGACGAGTTCTACTAGGTATTCTCCTGGGCTGCATTCTTTTTCCTGCGGCGCTGTTTTTCTATTACCAGTACGGCTTTCCGCCGCTGGCTGTTGGCGACAAGCCTTTCTATGGGGAAGTTCCGCTGATCCAGGCGCCGATGCGGTACCGGATTCCGCGCGAGGCGCCCAAGTTTTCGCCGATCGCCCCCACCGAAGAAAACCTGGTGGCGGGCGCGCATATTTATGTTGACCAGTGCGCGGTTTGCCATGGCCTAAGGGGCAAGCAGTCCTCGGTTGGCACGCGCATGTATCCCATGGCGCCGCCGTTATGGGAAACGGATGCGGGGGACGACGTGGTGGGGGTGAGCAACGATCCGCCAGGCGAAACCTGGTGGAAGGTCTCCAATGGGCTTAGGCTCTCAGGGATGCCTGCTTTCCAGGGAGTTTTGTCGGACACACAGATTTGGCAGGTGAGCCTGCTTTTGTCGAACGCCAACAAACCATTGCCCCCGGCGGCACTGGAGTTGCTGCATGAGCAGGTGGCTCAGCCAGAGGCACCGAAGGCGGCGAAGAAGCCGGCGCCGGATACAGACGAGTAGGCGGGACGCATTGGGGGGGGCTTGCAGGCGGGGACTCGGAATGGTGAGAGACTATGAGCATGCTTGAACTGCTGAAGAAGGGCTTTGGCTACGTGCTAATGAGCATGGGGGTTTCGAGTCCTGTAAGGAAGCTGCCGGTAAAGCCTAAGGTTGCGGCTGCGCCGGAGTCGAAAAAGGCGGAGTGAAGGGGCCAACCCCAATCCCACCCTAAACGCGGATGAAATCAAAAAGCAGGTCCTTCGACTCCGCTACGCTCCGCTCAGGAGGGGCACCCACTTCTGAGAGACTTTGAATTCAAAACTGCGAAGCTTCAGTCGGATCGATGCGCTGAGATTTTGAGGCTGTGGGCGTTCTTTCACATCCAACATACGTGCGCTGGAGGGTTATCCAGGTGTCGCTGGATTGTGCCTGTCCGCCCGGGGGATTTTCTTGGCCTTAAAGTGGTGCCCGTACAATTGAAAATGGATGCGTGATTGATGGCGGAAGCGGAAAAGGACAAGCCAAAACAATCTGATAAGCACGAGCCGGCCCGCAAGCCCGACGAAGATCCTGTAGGAAAGGTCTACGACGCGCGGCTTATGCGGCGGCTGGCCCACTACCTGCGCCCGTATTGGCTGCAGGCCGTTATCTCTGCCATTTCAGTGACCATTAAATCCCTGGGCGACGTGGCCGGGCCGTTCCTGGTGATGGTGAGCATCGATCACTACTTTCCGCAGCATCGCGCCTCGAACGACGTGCTTGCGGCCGCGCACGGATTCAGCTCGGCGAATTGGCTTACGAAGTGGCTCTCGCCCGACCCCATGAAGGGGATCACGCAGTTGTCGATCATTTACATGGCGATCCTGGTTTCGTCGTACCTGTTCGAGTTCATCCAGACTTACCTGATGCAATGGACCGGGCAGAAAATCATGTTCGACCTGCGGCGCGACATTTTTCGCCACATGCAGCGGATGCACGTGGGATTCTTCGACACGCACGCCGTGGGCCGGCTGGTGACGCGCTTGACATCGGACGTGGACGCCATCAACGACATGTTTACGGACGGCATTCTGTCGATTGTGAACGACTTTTTCACGCTCACGATCATGGCCGGAGTGATGTTGGCCATAAAGTGGTGGCTGGCGCTGCTGGCCTTCGCGGTGCTGCCCATCATTCTCATTGTCACGCGGATTTTTCGCGATCACGTGCGCGAGAGCTACCGCCGCGTGCGCGCGGCCATTGCCCGCATCAACAGCTTTACCCAGGAACACATCAGCGGCATGAGCGTGGTGCAGCTCTTTAACCGCGAGAAGCGCGCTTACACGGATTTTGAGGCTGTGAACGAGCAGCACATGATTGCGTTCAAAGACACGATTTTCGCCTACGCGCTTTATTACCCTGCCGTGGAACTGCTTTCATCAATTGCTATTGCCATAGTGATCTGGCGCGGGGGATTTGGCGTGATTGCCGGTACGGTGACTATCGGCATGCTGGCCAGCTTCAACATGTACTCGCAGCGCTTCTGGCGGCCGATTCAGGATTTGAGCGACAAGTACAACATACTTCAGGCGGCGATGGCCGCGTGCGAGCGCATCTTCAAACTGACGGACACTGCGCCCGAGATTGTGAGCCCAGCGACGCCGAAGATCGGTGACGGGTCGAATCGGATTGTGTTCGATCATGTGTGGTTCACGTATCAAAAGCTGACGCCAGAGCAAGCACTGGCCGTGCAGGCGGCGAATGCTCAGGGGGTTGAAGCGATCGCGGCGATGAGCGCCATCGACGGCATCGAATGGATTCTGAAAGACGTTTCGTTTGTTATTGAGCGGGGCCAGACCGTGGCGATTGTGGGGCACACCGGTGCGGGCAAAACCACGCTGACGAGCCTGATGATGCGCTTCTATGAAGTGACTGCGGGACGGATTCTGTTAGACGGTGTTGATTTGCGCGAGCACGATCTCGAAGAGCTGCGCGGTCATTTCGCTGTGGTGCTGCAGGATCCGTTTCTGTTTACCGGCACCATCGGAGACAACATACGCATGGGCAACGACGAGATTGGCGACGAGAGGATGCGATTGGCGGCCCGCGATGTGAACGTTCTGGACTTTATTGAGAGCCTGCCGGCGCAGTTCAATGAGCCAGTGCGGGAGCGAGGCAATTCGCTCTCGACGGGGCAGAAACAGCTCATTAACTTTGCGCGCGCACTGGCCTACAATCCGCACATTCTCATTCTGGACGAGGCGACCTCGAGTGTTGACACCGATACCGAGCTGCGCATTCGCGGGGCGCTCGAGCGAATGGTGGAGGGCCGCACCAGCGTGCTGATCGCTCATCGGCTGTCGACTGTGCAGCGCGCCGAATCGATATTGGTAATGCACAAGGGGCAGCTGCGCGAGATGGGCTCGCACCAGGAACTGCTGGCTCAGCGCGGACTCTATTGGAAGCTTTACCAGTTGCAATACAAGGATCAGGAACTTGGCACGGGAGCGGCGGCGCTGGGCGAGGCTGCGGTGGCCAATAGCTAATAGCAAATGGCCAATAGCCAGTAACTAGTTGCTTGACCGAATGAATTTGTTTGTTCCCACCCATTCCGCGATGAGGCTGCGGAATGGATGAGGCACCCAAATGGATACAAGTTCAAGCAGTCAAAGACTTGGCTGCGCGTCTCACTTATTCTCGCGCTGATACGATACAAGCATCCCGGTATGCCCGACGACATATCTTCTGTTCCCCGTTGGAAGACTAAACATAATCCCTGGCTGGTGGCGCTGACGGTGACCCTGGCTACGTTCATGGAGGTGCTTGACACCTCGATTGCAAACGTAGCGCTGCCGCATATGGCGGGGTCGCTGGGCGCGAGCCTGGACGAGGCGACATGGGTGCTGACCAGCTACCTGGTGGCCAGCGCCGTGATTTTGCCGATCAGCGGCTGGTGCTCCAACCGCTTCGGCCGCAAACGGTTTTACATGTCGTGCGTGGTGCTGTTCACCGCCTGTTCACTGCTTTGCGGAATTGCGCCGACTTTGCCGTTTCTTATTGTGGCGCGCGTGTTGCAGGGGCTGGGCGGCGGCGGGCTGGCGCCCAGCGAACAGGCGATCCTGGCCGACATTTTTCCACCCAACAAAAGGGGGCAGGCGTTCGCGGTTTACGGCATGGCGGTGGTTTTCGCTCCCGCAATTGGTCCCACGCTGGGTGGATGGATTACCGACAACTTCAACTGGCACTGGATTTTCTTTATTAATCTGCCGGTGGGCGTTCTTTCGTTCTTCCTCTCAAACCGCATGGTTGAAGATCCCCCGCATTTGATTGAACGCAAAAAAGCGTCGAGGCATCTCAAGGTTGACTTTATGGGGCTTGGCCTGGTGGGCCTTGGCGTGGGCCTGCTTGAGTTCACGCTCGACCGCGGGCAGGAGAAGGATTGGTTCAGCGATGCGAGCATTCGTTTTTCATTCATCGCCGCGATTTGCCTGCTTATCTTTTTCGTTTTCTGGGAGTGGCGCCATCCCGATCCGATTGTCGATATCAGGCTGCTGAAGAACCGCAACTTCGGCACGTCGGTTTTTCTGCAGCTTATTCTGGGCACCGTGTTGTTTGGCTCGACGGTGCTCATACCGCAATATCTGCAAACGCTGCTTGGTTACACGGCCGAGCGCGCCGGTATGGTGTTGTCTCCGGCGGGCTTTGTACTGATGGCAATGATGATGGTTTCAGGCCGGATGGTGAGCAAGGTGGATGCGCGCGCGATGGCTGCGTTCGGTTATTTCTGCACCGCTGTGGGGGTGTATAACCTTACCCGGCTCGACCTTACCACGTCTTACGAGGCTGCAACTTTATGCCGCATCTTTCAGGTGATGGCTCTACCTTTCGTCTTTATCCCTATCAGCACGCTCAACTATGTGGGCGTGCCGATCGAAAAGAATAACCAGATTTCGAGCCTCACAAATTTTGCGCGCAACATAGGCGGTAGCGCGGGCACGGCGCTGCTGACAACATTTATTTCGCGCACATCGCAAACGCATCAGCAGTCGCTGAGTGCCAAGGCTTATTCAGGTGGCTTGGCTTACTCGTATTATCTCGACGGGATTAAAACGATCCTGATCTCAAAGGGGATTTCGTCAGCGCAGGCCGGCCAGATGGCCGTGGGGCAGGCCTACCGCGAGATGGGATTGCAGGCTACTATGCTGAGTTATCACAACGCATTTGTGGTGCTGTCGGCAATGCTGTTCTGCCTGGTGCCGCTGCCGTTTGTGATGCGGCTGCCGAAGAAACGGCCGGCGGCCGCGCCTGGTGGGCATTGATGCGATTTAGAGCGGTCGAGAAGAGCGTGGGTCAGGAGACCCACGCTATACAGCCGGTCAGGAGACCGGCGGTACAAAGACCAGCGACCCAGAGATCAATTTGCGTCTTTGCTGCGGATGCAGAGATACTTAAAGTGCGAAGTATCGGCCGTGTTTGATTGCAAACCTGGCAATACGGCTGCCTTGAGGAACACTCGCCGCGATGACGGAAAGCAAACAAAGAAAAGTTGAGTTGTTCGACACGAGCCTGCGCGATGGGCTGCAGCAGCCGAACCTCGAAATCTCAGTGCCCAACGCGATGATGCTGCTGGAGCGCATGGGAGCGTTTGGCATCAAGTATGCCGAGATAGGCTTTGCGGGGGCCAACAAGCTGGTAAGCGATTTGTGCGGCGCCGTGGGCGACATTGACACTGGCGGCATGAAGCTGGCGCTGTTTGGCAGAACGCGCGGTCGCGGAACCAAAGTGGAAGATTGGCCCGACGTGCGATTTATTTTGAGTCAGCGCAATCGTATTCCGGTCGCGGTGGTGGTGGTGAAGTCGCGGTTGCTTGATGTGATGCACTCGCTTGAAACCACTCCCGAAGAAAACCTGGCTATGGCGTTGGAGACGGTCGATTGCCTGCATCAGAACGGTTTTGAAGTGATCGTGGACCTGGAGCACGGCATGGACGCGTATTGCGGTCGGCGCGAGATGGGCGCGCTGTGCGACCCTGACTTTGCCAAGCGCAGCCGCGACTATTTTCATGCTATGGCTGACCAGTGTGTGCGGCAAAAGGTAAGCCGCATTGTGGTGTGCGATACCAATGGTGGGTCGAGTCCTGAAGAAGTGCAGGAAGTGATTGGCGGGCTGGTGAAGGATTTTCCGCAAGCCGGCATCGGATTCCACGGCCACACGGATCGCGGCCTCGGGGTTGCCAACACGCGAGCGGCGATTCTGGCAGGCGCTATGCACGTGCAGGGCACGCTGCTGGGCACAGGCGAGCGTTGCGGCAATGTGAACCTGACAACGGTGGTTGGCGCAATGCAGGTGCGCGGCGAGGCGGAGTTTGTTCCGCGGCAATCGCTGGCAGGACTTACAGGGCTGGCGCACTCGGCTTTTGGCGCATTCGCTCTTGATGCGCCGCACGGTGCGCCGATTGTGGGCCCCGGCGCATTTGGCACGTGGGCGGGCATGCACGGCTCGAGCGAGAACAAGAATCCCGGCGCGTATTTATGGTGCAATCCGGCGGAGGTTGGAGCAGTTCCCACCATCGGCGTGAACGGGCAGTCGGGACGCGCGAACATCGTAATGCTTTCGAAAGATCTGGGAGTGCCACTCAACTCAAAGCAGGCGCAGACGCTGCTTGACGGCAACCAGGCGATGATTGAGGGCGGCGGATTTACGGCCAGCGAGATTTCGTTCAAGCTGGCTTGCATGAAGGTGCTGGGCACGCTGGGCAACTGGTTCAGCATTCGCAGTTGGCGCGTGTTTGATGAGTCGGACGAGATTGGCAATCGCTTTGTGCAGGCGTTCATGACGCTCGCCGTGAGCGATACCACCGTGACAACGTCGCGTGCCGAGGGCACTGGTCCGGTGGACGCGCTCACCAAGGCGATGCGCAAAGAACTGGAAAAGTGGTATCCGGCGCTGGCCGAGATGCGGCTGGGAACCTTTACGGTTGCGGCTCTCGATGTGTCGGCGCACGATTCTGCTGCGCATGTGCGGGTAACGGTCAGCTTCCACGCGGATGGCTACGATCCATGGATTACCGCGGGTGTAAGCAGCGATATGAACCAGGCGGCGCTGATGGCGATTGTGGACGGATTCCACTACTGGCTTGAGACGCGGACGGGCAAGCCGGTCGGCAAGGCCGTTGAAGCCGCACCCGCTATTGCTGAGTTATAAACTTAACAATTTCGTTTAATACCCGCGGTCCTTCATCGGTGCCGAATAGATATTGCGCGTGCGCAGATCCGTTCACGATGACGAGTTTTTTCGGTTGCGGAGCGTGCGCGAAATGCGCCTGAATGCCGGGTAAACGGGGACCGTCACCGCTTGTGTCATCGCGAGACACGAGAAAGAGCTTGCGGCCCGTTAGTTTTTCGGGGTGGGAGCCGCCTTCGGAACCAAGAAATACTACGCGGTCAAATTCGCCAGGATTCGACTGAGCATCGGCGTCGCCTACTGCGTCGCCGCCAAGACTTGCGCCGATGGCTGACACGTTTCGCATGCCCTTCGAGTGCAGATATTGGACTGCTGCGAGCACGTCGGCGGCGTTGTCTTCGTCGGGGCCTTCCGCGCTAGTGGATCCGTCAGGATTTTTCTTGTCGCCGCGGAATTGAACGGCCAGGACGGTGAATCCCTTTTGCGCGAAAAGGTTTGCCTGCGGCGCCCAGCTCTCTTTGCCGAATCGGCCGCCGTGCGCCAGGACTAAGCCGCGATCACCTGATCCGTAGATGTCGGCCTGAATGGAAGAGTGGCCATCGGGCAGGGAAATAGTGATGGTTTGCTGGGCGGTTGCGGGAAGTGCGAGCAGCACGAGTGCGATTGATGTGATTGCCGGCTTCAATTTGCCTCTTGTGTTTGTGAAATCGTCTCAACCGGAGCTGATCGAACAGGGACATTCTACCTGCAGAGAATTAAGTGCGGCCTGCAAATTTGCTGTAAAACTATTGCGCTGCCGTCGTTTAACCGGTTCGTGATGATACCGCAAAGCGATACTTGTATCCGGAGTGTGACCTAAGGCACACTGGTTTTCATGGTCCCGGGTCAGAATTAACTTGGTGGCCGGCGAGCTTAAGTGCTTTCAAGGCCTGGGAGGATTCGCATTTATGAGTGATCTTGCTCCATTGGCAGAGGATGTTTCCGTTGACCCGCTTGTTGGGCATCCGCCTGATTTTCACGTCTTTCATAAATTCATAACGCGCTGCAAGGCTCTACCGGCAATCTCCACGGCAGTGGTTTGGCCGCTTTCTGAAGTTGCCCTGCGCGGCGCGGTTGAGGCTGCTATAGCCGACCTGATTGAGCCGACCCTGATCGGTCCCGAGGACCGCATGAAGGCGCTGGCGCAAAAGATCGGCCTCGACATCAGCAGATATCCGATCAAGCAGGCTGACACTGAAGAGAAGGCAGCCGAGATTGGCGTATCGATGTGCCGTTCGGGAAATGCGCTGGCCCTGATGAAGGGCAGCCTGCACACCGACGAGCTGCTGAAGCCCGCCATGGCGCGCGACACTGGCCTGCGCACCACTCGGCGCATCTCGCACGTGTTCATTATGGATACGCCGGCCTACTCTCGCACGCTGCTGATTACCGACGCAGCCATCAACATTGTGCCCGAGCTTGAAGACAAGGTTCACATTGTGCAGAATGCCATTGACCTGGCTCATGCGCTTGGCATTCCCGAGCCCAAGGTGGCGCTGCTCTCAGCGGTTGAAACCGTGAACCCCAAGATCAAGTCGACACTCGACGCAGCGGCATTGTGCAAGATGGCCGATCGCGGCCAGATTACCGGCGGCATCCTCGACGGACCGCTGGCATTCGACACCGCGGTTAGCGTGAAGGCCGCTGCCATCAAGAAGCTGGTTTCGCCAGTTACCGGCCAGGCCGACATTCTGGTGGTGCCCGACCTTGAGAGCGGCAACATGCTGGCCAAACAGCTTGAATATCTTGGCGGCGCGCAACTGGCGGGCATCGTGCTGGGCGCTCGCGTGCCTACCATTCTTACCAGCCGGGCCGATTCGGCAGAGACACGATTGGTGAGTTGCGCCGTTGCCGTGCTGCTGCATTACGCAGAGCATCCGGCGTTGAAGGTGTAGCCTTCGTTCAAAGAGTGAGCAAGAAGCACGGGCGCTGACCATGGTCGGCGCCCGTTCTGCATTCGAGGGATTTTGGATTGGT
>Ga0265338_10002348_pt1 | contig 28565 bp, 21 predicted proteins | sample 42126metaG_FD_193579 | JGI IMG/M metagenome (GOLD analysis project Ga0265338, IMG submission 193579) | Rhizosphere microbial communities from Carex aquatilis grown in University of Washington, Seatle, WA, United States - 4-21-26 metaG | ecosystem: Host-associated > Plants > Roots > Rhizosphere...
TGATGTAGGCGGTCCGGCCTTCGGGGGAGGAGGTGAGCAGCGCCCGCGCGTGCGCGAGTACCAGCGGGTCGTTGTCGACGTAGACCACGCGGGCCGAAGGCGCGGCCTCCTGCGCGACGTCGTGCACGTTCCGCTCGGTTGGCAGCCCGGTGCCGATGTCGAGGAACTGCCGTATCCCGGCCTCGGCCGCCAGGAAGCGGACCGCGCGGCCGAGGAAGGCCCGGTTCTCGCGCGCGACGGTCCGCGCGGCCGGCGCGGCGGCGAGAACCGCCTCCGCGGTCTTGCGGTCGGCGGCGAAGTGGTTCTTCCCGCCGAGGTAATAGTCGTAGATCCGGGCCGGATGCGGCCTGGACGTATCGATTTCCGGGGGCAGCTCTGCCACCAGAAAGCTCCTCAAGGTCACCGGCGGGTACAGCCCGCCGCAGCTTTCTCAATATCCTCCGTGCATTATGGCATCTAGCCCTGCCTCGCGCGCACGGACCGCTTGCGGAAGCCAGTGAAGGGACCGAAGGCCTCATCCCCGGAGGTCAGGTACCTCGGCCCGCGAGCGGAAGCCAGGTGCGCATCGTGCTCGGGCCGCGGTTGGCCCACTGGTGGTAAGGGATGAGCCGGGCCCTGGCCCCGATGGCGGCCTTCTCGCCCGGCTGCGGGTAGTAGGGCCACTCCTCCATCACCGGCCGGCGCCGGTAGACGTTGATCACCGTACCGCCGTCGGCGGCTCTGATGCTGCCGGGATCCGCGGTGACGTCGTTGACATTCCACTCCGCGGGCAGGTCGGGCGACTCAAGCGCCAGCACGAGCGGCCCCCGTTCCACGGCGAAGGTGCCGCGGGCGGCGTCGATCCGGGGGTCCGGGTACGTGGCCCGCGCCTCGTAGGGGAACGTGATGCGGACGGACTGGCCGGGCAGGAACAGCCGGCTGATCTCCGCGTAGCCCTGGCTCCTGGCGGTGGGCGTCTCGCTCAGCACCGCGGAGCCGCGGGCCCAGCCGGGCACCCGCAGCCGCAGGCTCAGCTCGGTCGCGGGCGCCTCGGTGATCGTCACCGTGACCGCGCCGCTGGCCGGGTAGGCGCTACGGACCTGGAGGGTGACGGTCCCCGTGTCCAGTTCGGTCGAGAGCTGGTAGTCGCCGTACTGGTGCAGCTGGATCCCGCTGCCGCTGGCGGTCGCGAAGTAGAGGCCGATGCTGGCCAGGGTGCGCGCGACGTTGGTGGGGCAGCAGGAGACCTCGAACCAGGGCGCCCGCAGGCCAGCTTCCGCCCGGTGGCTGAGCTGGTGCTCGTCCGGCGTGGGGCCTGGGGTGCGCTGGTGCAGCGTGTTCGTGTAGTAGAAGGCGCGTCCGTCGGCGCGCGGCGAGGCGAGCACGTTGTTCAGCAGCGTGCGCTCGATGAGGTCCGCGTACTTGTCCTGGCCGGTGGCCAGCAGCAGCCGCCAGCTCAGCATCACCGAGGCGATGCCCGCGCAGGTCTCCGCGTAGGCCCGGTCGGCCGGCAGCTCGAAGTCATCGCCGTACGCCTCGTCCTGGTGGTGCGAGCCGACACCGCCGGTGATGTAGGTGCGGCGGGCCACGCCGCTGGCCCATTGCGCGCGCACCGCTGCCGCCAGTTCCTCGTCGCCGGTCTCCGTCGCCACGTCAAGGGCGCCCGCGGCCAGGTAGAGCGCGCGCACCGCGTGGCCGCGCAGCGTGGTTGCCTGGCGGACGGGCAGGTCGTCCTGGAAGTACTCCTGGCCGAAGCGGTGCGGGCGCAGCGTCCCGGTGCCGCGGCGGTCGACAAGCAGCCGGGCCAATTCCAGGTAGCGCGGCTCCCCGGTCGCCCGCCCCAGCTCGACGAGCGCCATCTCGATCTCCGGATGGCCGCAGACGGCGACCCGCCCGGCCGGACCGAACTCCTGGTCGACATGGTCGGCCAGGAGGCGCGCCAGCTTCGGCAGCCGGTCGTCGTGGCCGGTCCGCAGCCGGGCGACCGCCGCCTGGAACAGGTGGCCGAAGCAGTAGAGCTCGTGTCCGGACTCCAGGTCGGAGTAACGGGGCGGCTGGCCGGGCCGCCCGAAGCTGGTGTTCAGGTAGCCGTCCGGCTCCTGTGCGGCGGCGACCCGGGCGACCAGGGCGTGGTAGCGGCGTTCCAGGTCGGCCGAGTGCTCGCGGCCCAGTTCCCAGGCCATCGCCTCGAGCAGCTTGTAGATCTCCGAGTCGACGAACTCGATCCCGGCGTGGCCGCCGCCGATGACGCCGGCCGCCGCTCGGTCGAAGTTGGCGGTCCAGCCGATGCGCTCCATCCACGACTCGCAGTGCTGCAGGATCGTGTCCGCGTTAAGCCGCTGCTTCTGTCCCCAGATGCCGCCGGTGACTTTGATCTCGTCGGCCCCGAGTGGCCGCCAGACCGAGGCGGACGGCTGCACAGGACCGCCCTGCTTAACGGAAGACATCAAGTACCTCTGCTCCTTCACGGGCGAAGACGGGGATGCGGTCGGCGGAAACGGGCACCCGGACGGCGGTTTCCCCGTCGTAGCGCTGGCCGGTCGCGGCCTCGGTCCAGGCGGTACCGGCCGGCAGCCAGACGTCGCGGGCCGCCGCCGCGGGCTCGAGCACCGGGGCGACAAGCAGGTCGGGCCCGAACATGAACTGGTCATCGGCCTGCCACGCGCCGGAGTCGCCGGGGAAGTCCACGAACAGCGGCCGCATCGGCGGTATCCCGTCGGCCGACGCCACCCGCATCTGCTGGTGGATGTAGGGCCGCAGCCGCTCGCGCAGCCGCAGCGCGGCGCTGATCCGCTGGTAGGCCTCGTCGCCGTAGGACCACACCTCGTTGGGGCCGCCGGTCATCCCGTAGCCGGTGGGCACCCGCGGCTGCCGGTCGCCGTGCAGCCGGAACAGCGGGCAGAAGACGCCGTACTGGAACCAGCGCACGATCAGCTCCTGGTAGCCGGGATCGCGCGGGTCACCGCCGTGGAACCCGCCGATGTCAGTGGTCCACCAGGGGATGCCTGCGACCGCGATGTTGAGCCCGGCCCTGACCTGCTGGCGCAGCGACTCCCAGGTGGCCGGGATGTCTCCGGACCAGACGGCGGCCCCGTACCGCTGGGCCCCGGCCCAGGCGGACCGGCTCAGCAGCACGGTCGGCGGCTGCCCGGCCGCGGCCATGCCCTCGGCGAACAGCCTGGCGTTGTCCCGCGGGTAAATGCCGGCCACTTCCGCGCCGGGACCCGCGTACAGGCTCAGGTTGGCCGGGTGGGCGGGGTTGAGCTCCGGCTCGCTGGCATCGAGCCAGAAAACCCTGATACCGAACGGGAGGTAGTTTCTCGCAATCAGGCTCCAGACTCGCTCCCGGGTGCGCGGGTTCGTCGGGTCGTAGAACGCCACCGGCATCGGCGCGGCCATGCCCTTGTCCTGGATGGTCTGCTGAAACTCACCGCCCTGGTCGGCGCCGACCAGCAGCCCCTGGTCGAAGAACTCCGCGTAGTTCTCGCTGAGCGGCGACACCGTCGGCCAGACCGAGACCATCAGCTCGACCCCGAGCTCGCGCAGCTCGGTCACCATGGCACCGGGATCGGGCCATTCGGCCGGGTCGAAGCGGTAGTCGCCCATCGCCGTCCAGTGGAAGAAGTCGGCCGCGATCACCGACAGCGGCAGGCCACGGCGCCGGTACTCGCGGGCGACGGCCAGCAGCTCGTCCTGGGTGCGGTAGCGGAGCTTGGACTGCCAGAAGCCGCTGGCCCAGGCGGGCAGCTCCGGCGCGTGCCCGGTGACGTCCGCGTAGCGGGCCAGGACCTGGGCCGGGGCGGGCGCGGCGGTGACCCAGTAGTCGATCTCGCGGGCCTGGCCGGCCTGCCAGCGGGTCGCGTTCCCGGCGAACTCGACCCGGCCGGCCGCGGGCACGTTCCACAGCAGCCCGTAGCCCCGGCTGGACAGCACGAACGGTATGCTCACCTCGCCGTTGCGCTGCACCAGGTCCAGCGCTAGGCCCTTCAGGTTAAGCTGCCCGTGGGTGCGCTGGCCGAGCCCGAACAGCCGCTCGCCCGGGTAGGCGGCGAACTGCTGGTGGATCTCGTAGGCCCCCGACCGGTTGCCGGCGAACACCCGCGCCCCCGGCATCCAGAAGTGCTCGCGCTGCTCCGCCAGCAGCTCGGTCCCGTCCGGGTGGCAGAAGGTGAGCAGCGGTTCCGGGTAGCTCTCGCCGGGGTCGAAGCTGACCGCGACCCGCAGCCGCCCGTTGGTCAACGTGGCCAGCGTGCCCTCGACGATGACCTGGCCGGCCGAGTCAGGCGGCGGGTCGTCGGCCAGGGCGCCGGCGCTGCCGGCCGGGATGCGGTACTGGGCGGCGCGGACCCGCACGCTGTCGGCGCCCCAGGCCTGGACCCGGATGACCTCGTGCCGGTGGCGTACCTCGAGGACGCCGCCGTCGTTGTGAAAGCTCACCATTAGTCTTTGACGGCTCCTGCCGTGACGCCGGCCGCGACGTAGCGCTGCGCGACGACGAGCAGTACGGCGGCCGGGACGGAGGCGACCACGGCGGTGGCCATGATCGCGTTCCATTGCTGGTTGTTGTTGCCGATGTAGGAGTAGATGCCGAGCGTGATGGGCTGCATGGACCCGCCGCCGTCGAGCGTGTTGGCGAACAGGAAGTCCGACCACGCCCACAGGAATGCGAACAGCGAGACGGTCACCACCGCGTTCCTGCTGACCGGCACGATGATGGCGAAGAAGGTGCGCAGTGGTCCCGCGCCGTCGATCGTGGCCGCCTGCACCAGCTCGTCGGGGATCCGCGACATGAACGCGGTGAAGATCAGCACGCCGAACGGGACCGCGATGGTCGAGTCGGCCAGGATGAGTCCCCAGACGCTGTTGAGCAGGCCGAGCCTCAGGTAGATGACGTAGAAGCCCATCGCCATGATGATCGCGGGGATCATCTGAGCGATCAGCAGCACGAAACTCAGCGCGCCGCCGCCGCGCGGGTGCAGCTTGGCCAGCGAGAAGCCGGCCGGCGCGGCCAGCACCAGGGTGAGCGCGACCGTGCCCGCCCCGACCAGCAGGCTGGTGCCCAGGTAGGGCAGCTGCTGGTGGAGGACCACGGTGTAGCCCGCGAGGGTGCCGTCGACCGGGATCAGGTTGGGCGGGGACTTGCGCATGTTGGCGGTCTTCGTCAGCGAGACGTTGATCATCCAGTAGACGGGAAACAGCATCACGGCGGTCAGCAGGACGCCGATCGCGGTCAGCCACCAGGCGCGGCGCCTCATGTCGACTCCAGCCGGTTCCTGGCCCTGATGTACACCAGCGCGAAGACGACCGCGATGATGATCAGCACGTTGCCGACGGCGGCGGCGGAGCTGAAGTCGGGCAGCAGCGAGCCGAAGCCGAGCTGGTAGGACCAGATCGCGAGCGTGGTCGAGGAGGTCGCCGGGCCGCCCCTGGTCATGATCCAGATGATGTCGAACACCTTGAGGGTGTAGACGAAGCCGAGCAGCAGCGTGATCGCCGACACCGGGCGCAGCAGCGGGAAGGTGATCCGCCAGAACCGCTGCCAGCCGCCGGCCCCGTCGATCGCGGCCGCCTCGAGCACGTCGGGCGAGATGGACTGCAGGCCGCTGTACATGATCACGAGGTTGAACGGGATGCCGATCCAGATGTTCGCGATCAGCACCGCCGCCAGCGACCAGCTGGGCGAGGTCAGCCAGTCGACCTGGCCGATCCCCAGGGCGTGCAGGAACGAGTTGACGATCCCCGAGTCGCTGTTCAGCATCCACGACCAGGTGGACGCGGACACCAGCAGCGGCAGCAGCCACGGGACCAGGAAGAGGGCCCGCAAGGTGGCCGACAGCCGGAATGTCCGGTAGAAGAACACCGCGAGCGCCAGGCCGATGGCGAACTGGAAGGCGATCGACACGAAGGTGAAGATCGCGGTGTTCAGCAGCGCCGGCAGGAACGTCGGGTTCTTGATCACGTTCTCGTAGTTGGCCAGCCCCGCGAACGGCGCGTCCCCGGAGACGAACGACGCGACCGTGTAGCTGCGCAGGCTCAGGTCGAGGTTGCGGTACAGCGGATAGGCGTAGAAGAGGACCAGGTAGATGAGGACGGGGGCGATGAATCCCCATGCCGCCCACTGGGAGCTGCGGCGGAGCCTGGCGCGCAGTGCCCGTGACGGGGCGGGTTTCGCCGCCCCGTCACGGTGCCGCGCAGCCGAGCGGGCCCTGGACCGCTCTGCTGTCGTGGTTTTCACGTCGGTGTGCCGCCTTGCGTCACTTGGCGATGGCCGCCGTGGCGGCGGACTGTGCCGCCTGCAGCGCGCTGGCGGGCGAGGCGGCGCCGCTTTCCGCCTTCTGCGCGGCGGTCCACAGCTGCTGGGAGATCAGCGGGTACTTGGTGCCGAGGTTGTCGCCAGTGCGGGCCTTGGCCACGCCGACGGCGCTGACCCAGTCACTGAGCCCGGGGTCGGCCGATACCTGGGCCGCCTGCCCGGCCTTGGTCGGCGCGACGTAGTTCAGCGTGTTGTCGGTGGTGACGATGTTGGTGGTCGAGGACAGGCAGCTGACAATCTTGGCCGAGGTGACGAAGCTGGCGGTGTTCTTCTGCACCGGGATGGTAAAGAACTCGCCGCCGGTCGGCACCGGGGCCTGGCCGCCGTTCTCGGCCGGGATCTGGATGACCTTCGCGCCCATCTGCGCGGCGAGGGCCTTCTGCCAGGTGCCGTTCTCGCCGAAGGCGAACTGGCCGGTCTGGAACTCTTGCCACGAGGTGGTCTGGGTGTCCTGGATGACGGAGTTCGGCGCGTAGCCGTCCTTGATCCAGGTAGTCCACAGCGTGAGCGCCGCGACCGCCTGCGGCGAGTCGATGTTGGTCAGGTTCGCGCCGGCGCCCCAGAACCAGGGCAGGAACTGGAAGCTGCCTTCCTCGGTGTTGATGCCGGAGAACGTGATGCCCTTCTTGCCGATCGCCTTGACCTTGGCCAGCGCCGCGGTCAGCGAGGCCCAGCTGGTGATCGAGGCGGGGTCGACGTTGGCGGCCTTGAGGATCGTCGGGTTGTAGTAGAGCGCGAGCGTGTTCGCTCCGATCGGCACGCCGTAGGTCTTGCCGTTGATGACGCCGGCGCCGAGGATGTTCTGCGCGATGGCGCCGGTGGCCAGGCCGTTCTGGGCCGTGGTGGTGAGAATCCCCGCGCTGGCCAGCGTGGAGACGACCGGGTTGTCGACCAGCAGGATGTCGGGCGAGTTGCCCTGCTGGCCCGCGAGCAGGGCCTGGGTGGTGAGCGCGGTGGTGTCGTAGCCGGTGCGCTTGATCGTCACGCCGGCCGCGGTGCCGCACTTGCTGACCAGCTTGGCCCAGGCGGAGGTGGCGTTGTACTGCGGGTAGGGGTCCCAGAAGGTGTAGGTGCCGCCGGCCGCGGACGACGCGGGCGCGGAGCCGCTTGAGCAGGCCGTGAGACCTGCCGCAATAGCACCGAGGGCCAGGAGCGCGGCGCCGATGGTTCTCGCTTTTCTGGTAATCGTCACGGTCATTCCTCTCTGCACGGTCATTCCTCTCTGAATGACCGGCTTCCGGCCGGGGGGGGCGGAAGCCGGGGGCAATGTGCTTTGTTTTCTGTTGCTTCTCGGTACGTGGTGTCGAACCGGTTCGACACTGCGGCATGCCTCCGGCGGGCGGCCGCGGCGCTTTGTTAGCGGGTGCTTCCCCGGTCCGTGACGTGGGGTGCGACGAGTTCCACCCGGGGAGCGCTGGCGCCCTCCGGACTGGCCATCCGTTGCACCAGGGCCTGGACCGCCAGACGGCCCAGCTTGTTCGGCGACGTCTCGACGGCCGTGTACGGCAGCGAGAACAGCCGGCCGAAATCCTCGGAGAACACGCCGACGACCGACAGGTCGTCGGGTACGCGGATGCCGCGCGAGTAGAGCACCGAGGGCAGCGCGGCGATCACCGCGTCGTTGTGCACGATCATCGCTGACTCGCCCGGTGCGTCGAGAATGTCGTTGAGCTGCTGGTTGATGGCGGGCTGCTGGGTTTCGCCGAAGTGGGAGCGGACGCGGACGCCGTAGCTGGCCGCCTGCTGCAGGGCCGCGTCCCTGAACCGCCAGGCGTAGGCGCCGCCGCGCTCGTAGACGTGCTCGCGCGGGGTGACCAGGATGACCTCGCGGTGCCCGCGCTCCACCAGGTGGTCGATGAGAATCCGGCCCGCCTGGGCGAAGTCGAGGTCGAATACGTCGAAGTCGTCCGGCACCCGGGGCAGGCCGACCATGGCCCCCGGCTGGCGCATCTTGCGCATCACCGGCAGCCGGGCGTCCTCGTAGGCGACGTTCAGCAAGATGACGCCGTCGACCATCCCCGAGCTCAGTATCCGTTCGACCGCGTGCGGGCCGTCGACCTCGGTCACCATCAGGATGTCGTAGCCCGCCTCGCGGGCGGCATCGGAGATGGGCAGCACGTACTGCAGCATCGCGGGCGAGAACTCGTCCTCGAAGAACTGGACGAACAGGCCGATGACCTTCGTTTGGGAGGTCGCCAGCGCGCGAGCCCCGGCGTTGGGCGTGAAGCCGAGCTCGGCGATGGCCGCCTCGATGCGTTCGCGTGTCTCCCGCGAGATGCTCCGCTTGCCGGACAGCGCGTAGGAGACGGTGCTCCGCGAGACACCCGCGCGACGCGCTACGTCTTCGATGGTTGGCACCTTTGCCCGCCTTTGATTCGAACCGATTCGACTCATGGTAACGACGGGCCTGACCGCGTGCAAGAGGCTGTTTCGTGGCACTTGAGAGAGGTCAAGGACCAGTAATCCGCAGGCATTCAGCGTGCTCGAAGCCGGACCGGGGCGCACGCGCGAGTGCTTTGCAGTCGAACCAACGGGAACCGATTCGACGGACCAGGAGTATTGCGCCACCGGCCCGGCGGGCGTACATTCCAAAGCACCGCAATGGTCATCGCCCGGTCCAGGTTCTGTGCCTTGAGGTCCGTCCGGACACGTTCGTCCAGATGGCGCCCGGTGGCTGGCGGGGACGAGCGAGGCTGTGGTCAGCGTATATCGTGACTGGAGTTTTAACAGGTCGGCACATTAATTGTTCTACTGGCCGGGTGCGTGAATATGTGACGGTGAGTTGGACTGCGCGTGAAGGTCGGCCAGTCGCCCGGAGTAGCCCGGGCGGGCCGGGAGGCCGCCGCCGCGCGTGCCGCAGCCACCTTGTTCACGTAGCCTCAGGCCCAGGGAGTATTTCGGAATTTAAATGGCGCGATAGCGTCACTTCATTCCTGAGCTGCCTGGAACTTACGCAATAATTTTACTGCCTGAGGGAATCTTCCCGCCTGCTATAACGAGGGCCGGATCCATTATTATTCTCTTTGTGAGGGCACGCCAGGCGGTGAGTACCGACAATCGCGCGAATGCGGTGGCTGCCCGGCGCGCACCCGGAGACAGCGGTCCTGTGCGGGTGCTGCAGAGTTGTGATCTTGGTGTGGCGCTGATGGCAGCGATCCTTGGTTACGGGCTGGCGTCCCAGAGCCTGCCCGGCTGGGTGGCCGCCTTCGTGACCCTTGGCATCGTGGTCTTTAGCCTGCTGGTCGGCCTGCTGGCCTCGGCGATGGCTCTCAGCCTGGCCGTCGGTATCGCCTCCGTGGTGATGGTCCTGGCGCGAAAGTCAGCGGGCGCGGTCCGGCGTGCCCGTGGCGTGATCGTCGTCGCCGCCGTCGTCATCGTGGTGCTGCTGGCCTGGTGGGCCTCGCTGGCCGCGGCCGCCGGGGTCGCGTCCGCGCTGCCCTCCCTGCTGCCGCTGGGATGCGCGGCTTACGTCGGAGGGCTGACCTACCGGGACGACCCGCGCCCAGGGCGGTGGGCGAACCTGTTCATAGCCGGCGCGGTGGGCATCGGCCTGGCCGCCATCTTCCGGCCCGGGGTCGTCGCCGACGACCCCGCGGCCCCCCTGCTCTTTATCGCGATTGCCTGGCTGGCCAGCCACATCTGGCGGTCAATGGCCGCCTCGGATAACCGCCTGGTCCGGGGGAGCGCCGACGTCGCCACCGCGCTCTTGCTCGGTGCGACCCTGGACTTGTTCGTGATATGGATCGGCAACATCGCCGGCCTTACCGCGCTCACCGTGCTGCGAGTATCAAGCCTGCTCAACGAGGTCGCCGCCGGGAACGACCCGGCGTGGTGGTACCTGGCCGTCCCCCTGCTGCTGCTTGCCGCCGGCTACGTGGCCGTCATCCGCTGGGAAAGCCGGCTGGCCGAGTTCGGTGCCTGGGCGCAGCGCCAGCGGGCAGTCCGCCTGGCCCGCACGCTGCCCGGGATTGGGGCGCTGCGGCCGCGGATGGCGGTCGCGGCGTTCGGCTCCTCCCGCCGCCTGGCGCAGTTCCTGCACGTCGGCCTCCTGCTCGTGCCCCTGGTCGGGATGACCGCGCCGGCCTTGTTCGGGCAGGCTGTGCTCGGCCCGCTGCGGCCCCGGTACGTCATCGCCTACGACGCCGAGCGCACGGCCGAGGCCCAGGTTCTCGCCTACCGGCAGCTCACCCGGGAAGTCGCCGCCGCGTCACCGGGCCAGCGCGCGGCCCTGCGGAAGGACGTGGCGGACATCAGCAGCTCGGTGAACGGCGGCGGCGGGGGCGCCTGGTTCACCGCGGCCACCCCGGCGGCAGGCCTCGGCGAGGAGGAAGGCGCGTACCTGGTGCACGCGGGCGAGGCGGGGGCGGCCGCCGAGCCTGCCCCGCCGCCGCTGGCGGCCGGCCGCGCGACCACCGTCGCCGCTCAGGTGGAAGCGGAGCAAGGCGACGCGGAAGAGGCCGAGAGCTACGCCGACAAGGCAGGGGCCTCGGCGGCGGCCGCCATCGCCACGCTGCTGTCCATCGCCCCCGGTGGCGGTGCCATCCAGCTACTGCAGGAGTACCTGGGCGGCCTGACCGAAGAAAGCCCGGTCGCCGACGCCCTGGCCGGGCTGGCCGGGCGGCTCGGCGGGACCGCTTCCGCGGACCCCGGCGCCGAGCAGGCCCTCAACCCTGGCCCGGCCGAGCAGGCGGCGGCCTCCGGTGAGATCAGCCAGCCCGACAGCAACGGATCGGCCGGCTCCGGAGGAGGGTCGAGTACCGGGAACGGCGGCGGAACCGACGAGGGGGGAGACGGCGGCGACGTCGGCGGTGGCGACGTCGGCGGTGGCGACGGGGACTTATGTACTATTACCGCAGAGGCGAATGCGCTCGCCCGCTCCGAACCGGGAGACCACTCACGCTGGTCCCGGTGACGAGGACAAGGGTCACCGACTCGCGCGAGGTAGCGGTCACACTCGTCTTGTCGCGGCGAGGTGCGTGGGGCCTTGCCGAAGGGAACCCCCATGACGAAGGATCGTGCCCGCAAGCGGTCGGTCCGCGCGAGGATGGCAGCCAGCGGAGAGCCCTACAGCGTCGCCGCGCGCAAGCTCACCGACGATGCTGAGCCTGGCGCAGCAGTCGTGTCACTGCTGCGCGACCGCATAGCCGCGACGTTGGCCGCCCCGAACGCGCGGATCCGGTTTCGCGTTGAAACGAACCTGGGAACACGCAAGGACATACGCGCGAGACTTGCCCGGTTTGTCATCGCTGCTGTCATGAAGCGTATGACGCCCGGGCTGGAATGGTCGGCCGGCGGCATGAACGGTGAAGGCCTCATCGAGCCGCTAACCGGCCGCTACCAGATTTACTGGGGCGGATATGCCACGGTCGTCACTGACGGTCGGCAATTCTTCGGACGCCCCGGCGAGCCGGTCGAGGAGCACCCCGCGCCTGACAGCGACGAAGGGGAGGACTCGATCATGGAACCGCTGGAGGAAATGCGCGGCGTGGCCAGCGCCCGGTTCAGCGGCGATGACGTGGTCCGGGGAACGCCATGCCAGGTGATCACCGCCGGGACAGGCTCCCGCGAGTTCACGGTCTGCGTGGACGACGTCTACATCAGGCGGATCAGCGAGAAAACGGCGATACCCAGCCTCTGGGGGAGGGTCGCGGTAGAAGTGACGCTCGAGCTGTGGGACTTCGGCGCAGCCGCCGAGGCCCCCGACTGGTCGCTGTTCCCCGGGTCCCCGGTAGTCGCTTAGCCCTGGCCATCAAGATCACGCCGGGCCGCCGCGCTGGCGGCCCGGCTCAACCCTCACGCAAGCCAGCCCGGAAGGGAAATCCGGGCTAATATGAACCAGCGGCAGCCGCGCCTGCCCGCTCCGAGCCGGGGCCCGCCCACGCCGGGCCTGGCGACGAGGACAAGGGTCACTGACTCGCGCGCCTTCCCGGAGTGCGTCGTTGCTGCGCTGGCGGGTGCGTGGGGCCGCGCCGGAAGGATACGCAGTGACCAGGGACCATGCCCGCAAGAAGGCGATCCGCGCCCGGATGAACGCCAGCGGGGAAACGTACAGTACTGCCGCCCGCAAGCTCGATGCCGCCAGCGGCGGCCCGGCGGAGCCGAATGCGGTCCTCATCGCCCGCGTGAACAGCACGCTCGCCTCGCCGGCGGCCCGGATCGGGATCCGGGCGGACTGGGGCAGCCGGTGGGGCCTGGGAAGGGCGCCGTGGCATCGCCCGGGGCGGGTCGAGCAGCTGGCCGCGTCCGCCGCCAGGGTCGTGGGGCGGCGCGTTGCAGCCGAGGCCGGACTCGCGCGCGTGCGCGAGAAGCTCGCCGGCGCCCTCTTCCACCCGGCCGGCGAGGGTTTCATCGAGCCGGCCGCCGGCCGCTACCAGATTGATTACGGCGGGATCGCCGTGATGGAGTTCAACCGCCAGTCCTACCGCGGTGCGCCCGGGGCGCCGCTGGAGGAGAAGCACCGCTGGGAGGGCTATCCGGACGCGGACGCGCCGCTGAAGCTCCTGCGGAGGCTGCGTGACGTGACGGACGCACGGTCGGCCGGCCACGAGACCGTGCGCGGGACGCCGTGCGAGATCATCGCGGCCAGCGTGGGCTCGGCCGAGTACACCGTCTGGATCGACGGGGAGCACATCCGGCGGGTCCGGACCGAGCAGAGCGGATCGAGCGAGCGGATCGACCTCTCCCTGACGAAGACGCTCGAACTGTGGGACTTCGGTACCGGAGACATCCCGGTCGACTGGACGCACCTGCCGAGCTTCCAGCCCAGCGGGAAAACCACGGTGGGGCGGTGAACGCTGACTGGCGGGTGACGGTGCGGCTTGACGGCATGTCGCACACGGTCGCCGGACTCAGGTGACATCGCGGCGGACGGTGGTGAGCGCGGCGGCCACGGCGAGCACCACGGTGACAGCGGCGATCGCGGCGATCGCGCCGGGGCAGGGCAGGAAGCGCCCTACCGTGGTGAGTGTCGCCCCCGTGACCAGCAGCGCCGAGCCGATGATGACGGTGCCCCCCCGGCGTAGCCGGCGATCCCGAGCAGTCCCGGCGGCCACCGCCGCTAGTGCCTTGGCTGCCAGCACCCGGCCGCGGCCCGGCTGGTCGAGGTAGGTGTCGGTGGCGGTCTTGAGCCGGAACTCGCCGCTGCTGATCACCACGCCGAGCAATGCGGCTACCAGCAGCGCGAACCCGTGCTGGCCAGGTTGTCGCGCAGCCCGCCCGCCGTGGCCAGCGACGGGATCGCCATCCCTTTCCCGGTGCCGGCGGTGACCGCCTCCAGCACCCAGATCAGCGCGGCAGCGCCGCGGTCATCTCGAAGACCGGGATGCCCGGCGCCGCCGCCGCCGGCATGGACACCGAAGCCGCCCCGGCAGCGGGCACGCCGACAGAGTCCTGACGCCGGCCCCGGCGTCACAGATCGCGTTCGGCGGTGAGCCGTCCCGAGGCGACGGCGTCGAGCAGGGACTGGTGGTCGCGCTCGTTCTGGTCGGCGTAGGCGGCCGCGAACTGGCTGATGGCGTGGTCGAAGACCTCCGAGCCGCCGAGGTAGGCGGCGATGGCGATGCGGTCACCGGAGCGGGCGTGCGCCCGGGCCAGCGTCCAGCCGCACAGCTCCCCGTAGAGCCGCATGCCCCGCGGTACCAGGGCCTCGATATCGACGGAGTACTTCCAGTCCCGGAGCTGGCGGACGTAGAAGTCGCGCTGCTTGCCGTCCAGCCCGGCTTCGGCCCGCTGCCAGCCCAGGAAGATATCGCTTGACGCCTGCATCAGCCGCTGGCCAGCGATCACTCGCTGGCCCATGTTGGCGTACTTGCTGGCCCCCGCGAAACGGCTCAGGACCGAGGTTTCCGCTTCCTTAACCTGCAGGAACAGCGGGTCAGACTCGTCGTGGCCGAGCATCAGGATAATCCAGCACCGGGTTCCGACGCTGCCGACCCCGACGACCTTGCGGGCCATGTCGGCGGCCTCGTACTGCTCAAGCAGGTACCGGCGGTCGGTTTCCAGCGTGCGCCGGTACTTGGCGATCAGGTCGTTCAGCTGTGCCCAGAAGGCAGCCAGGTCCTCCTCCTTGGGCAGCAGCTCCGCGACCGGGACCAGCAGCGGCGCGTCGGAGATGATCCGCGGCCGGCCGTCCACGAGGTGGGTCAGCTTGCCCACTTCCTGCATGCTGTCCCGGGTTCGCGCCTTGGCCATCCCCTTGTCGATCATCTTGCGCTGCCGCTTCTTCAGCTGCGCGGCGAACACCGACCGCAGGTCGTCCAGGTCCGCATGCGCGTACCAGACATCAAGGTCCGTCATGTGGGCGAAACCGCGCATGGCGTGCCGGTAGCGGGCCACGGCAGCGGTGACGATCTCTCGGCGGTCTTTGCCGCTGAACCCGTTACCGCGGGCCGCCACCTCCAGGCTGGCGGCCAGCCGCTTGACGTCCCACTCCCACGGTCCGGGCAGCGTCTCATCGAAGTCATTGACATCGAAGACCAGCCGCCGCTCGGCTGAGCCGAAGATCCCGAAGTTCGACAGGTGCGCATCGCCGCAGGCCTGCACCGCCAGCCCCGACACCGGAGTCGTGGCCAGGTCGCTGGCCATCGGCAGGGCCGCGCCCCGGTAGAAGGTGAACGGGGATACCATCATCCGGCCCCACCGGATGGGCACTAGCTCCGGTACCCGCGTCCGGGCCTGCTCCTCCAGCAGGCCGAGCGGGTCGGGCCGGTCCGGCCCCGGGTCGAAGGCCGCGTGACTGGCACGCGGCACCGCCGCCCGCGCCTCTTTGCCCCGGGCGGCGCGCTCCGCCGGGGTCATCCGCTCCAGGCCGGACTCCAGCTGATACCGCCTCAGGCCCTGCCCCGACGGCGCCCGTCGCCCGCCCTGCCGGGGAACACTGTGCGTTACAACTGTCATCACTGGCTCCTCAACGTTGCCCCCGTCCGCCCCTGGCCGCCACCCGGCTGATCGAGGCGGCGCTGCGGGCGCGCGCCGCGCGGCCGGACGCCCCCCGGCCCGGCCGCGGGCTGGTCGAGCCGCTGACGGCCGCCGAGTTGCGCGTCCTCGGACTGTTGCCGACCAGCACCTACCTGGGGATCGCCGGCACCCTCTACCTGTCGCACAACACGGTCAAGACCCATCTGCGGTCGGTCTACCAGAAGCTCGGGGTGACGTCGCGCGCGCAGGCCATTCAGCGTGCAGTCGACCTGCGCCTGCTCTGATAGCGCCTGCTAGACAAGGGGGCAGCCCTGAGCTGGTGGCAGCTCGATCTGTCCCGGTGAGATGCGGTCGGCGTGTTCGTCATCCACCGGTTGCGATCAGGTGCCGGTCAGCCGAGGTATGCGTCCTCGTTGTCGGCGATGACCAGCTTCCCGCGGGTGTGCGCGCGCAAGAGGTCGGTGCATGCCTGCGCGCCGTCCGCGAGCCGGTACCGCCTGCCGATCGTAACGGGTAGCGCACCGCTGAGCGCCTGACCGGCCAGTACATCCAGGTCACCTGGTCGTGCGCTGGTGAAGACGGTCTCCACCGCCAGGTCGGTGCCGTCAAGGGCGGCGGGATCAGGGAGCGGGAAGACGATACTGAGCAGCCGGCCGCCGGGCCGGATCGCCCGGGCGGCGCCGGCCAGGGCATCACCGCGGAGAGCGAGGTTGATAACGGCATCCACGCCCGCGGGGCGGCGCCGCAGCGTCTCGCTGACCGTGTCGCCCGCGCGGTAGTCAATGACCTCGTTCGCGCCGAGGCCGCGCACGTAGCCGTCATCGGCGGCGCTCGCGGTGACGATGACGTGCGCGCCGGCTGCGGCCAGCATGGGCACCAGCAGGCTGCCGACGCCTCCGGTGGCGCCGATCACGAGGACCGCCTCGCCGGGCTGGACCCGGCTGGCCCGCAGCAGCGGCAGTGCGGTCAGGCCGACGGTTGGCAGGGCCGCCGCGTGCTCCGCTGACAGGCCGGCCGGGCGGATGGCCAGGCCGGGCGTGGCCACCTCGAAGACCGCGTATTCCGCGAACGTGCCCGTCGTCAGCGAGGGCGGCGAGGCTACCTGCGCCGCGAGGCCGGCCACGGTCCGGGGAAGCCCGAGGCCGAACACCTCGTCGCCGACGGTGAACCGGGTGACGCCAGCCCCGGCCTCGGTCACCGTGCCGGCGAAGTCGCCGCCGACGACGTGCGGGAAGCTGAGCGCGGCCGCTTCGCCGAGTCCGCCGGCCAGCAACCGGATCTCGCCGGGGTTGAGCGCCGAGGCGCGTACCCGCACCTGGACCTGGCCGGCACCCGGCCAGGGGACCGGCACGTCCCTGACGGCCAGGTTCTCCGGGGGCCCGTAGTCATCAGCGACCACCGCGCGCATCGTCGTCATCACCGGCACCCTCACTCTGGCAGCCCGGGCTCTTGCGGAGGCGGGACATCCGTAACCGGACCGTCCGGTCATGTTGTGACGCTAGCACAGAACCGGACCGCATGGTCATGTTGGTAGGATGCCGGCATCGACTAGGAGCGGGTGAAGCATGACGGCCACGTCGCAGCCACGCCGGTTGCGGGCGGACGCGGCCCGCAACCGGAAGCTCCTGCTGGACGCCGCCGCCGCAGCGTTCGCCGAGCAGGGCACCGAGGTATCCATTGCCGAGATCGCCCAGCGGGCCGGGATAGGCAAGGGCACGGTCTTCCGCCACTTCCCCGCCAAGGAGAACCTGATCGCCGCGATCATCCGCGCCCGGCTGGACGAGCTGTCCGAAGCCGGGGCGGCGCTTTTGGACGCGGCCGACCCGACGGCCGCCCTGACCGAGTTCATGCGGCTGGGCGCCGAACTGCAGGCCCGCGACCACTCCGTCTGCCAGGCCGCCATCGGCCTTATCCACGACGACGCAGAGGCCCAGGCCGCCGCCGACCGCCTGACCCGGACCGCCGAGGCGCTCACGGAACGGGCGCAGCGGCACGGCGGGATTCGGGACGACGTCACGGGCCAGGACATCATCTTGCTCCTGCGCGGGGCTTACCAGGCCGCTGCGCCGCTCGCGCACGCCGCTCCCGAGCTGTGGCGCCGCTACCTGGCCGTCGTTATCGACGGCCTGCGCCCGGCGGCAGCACAGCCCCTGCCGGGCCCGGTGCCGGGCCGATCCCCGACCGTCAGGCCGTAGCCCGGCAACGCTGCCGCCCGCACCAGCGCAGTGAGCGCCCGTCCAACTCGCCGACTAACCCGCCCACGACGCGACGTGAAGCGGGCCTGAACCAGTTTTCGGCCGACGCTGACATCCTGACGCGTTCGGCGCGGATCCGCGACTACCCGCTCGGGGCAGCGGTCACTGTGTCCTCGTGATCTGGTCCGCGTTCCGCGTACCCCAGGTGCTGGGGCTGGTGCCGTTCAGGACGTAGTCACCGACGAGGCGATCGCGGTAGATGACCGGGTTGTGCGAAGCCAGGGTGCGGGCGTTGCGCCAGTGCCGGTCGAGACAGAACCGCCCGGTCACCGCCGACGCGCCGCCGACCTCGAACAACTCGGTGACCAGGCCGAGTACCAGGCCGATGACCTGGCCCTGAGCCGCGAAGACGGCAGCGTCCGCCGCGTCCAGCAGGTCTTCGGCGTCCAAGCCGGCCGCCAGGGCCTGGTACGCGGCCTCGACGGCGTCCGCGGCGGCGAGGGTCGTCGCCTCAGCGGCGAAGGACGCGCCCCTTATCCGCCCAACGACCTGCTGCACCAGCGGATCGTCCTTGGGTGACGGGTACTGCGGGTTGACCAGGTTGCGCTGGCGCTGCCGGACGAACGCCACGGCGTCGGCGACGGCCGCCCGTCCGATACCCGCCAGCGTCGCCAGGTGGACCAACTGGAAGATGGCAAGAACGTGCGACCTCGAAAGCTTGCTGTTGTCGTAGGCCTCGACGTTCTCGTCCCCGACCTCGACGTCGTCGAACACGGTGGTGCCGCTCCCGGTGAGCCGCTGGCCGAAGCCACCCCAGTCGTCGAGCCTGGTCACGCCGCCCGACGACGTCGGCACGTAGACGCTGGCGCTGGTGACATCGTCGATGGTCGCGGTGGTATGGATCCAGTCCGCGAACAGGCTCCCGGTCGAGTAGAACTTCCGCCCGCTCAGCCGCCACCCAGCCCCGTCCGGCGACCTGGCGATGGTGGTCGCGTTCGCGAAGAATGACTGGTTCCCGAGTTCGCTCTGCGCGTTGCCGACGATGTCGCCGTCGGCGATCCGGCGCAGCCAGCGGCCGCGGGCGCCCGCGTCGGGATGCACCAAGAGGGTCTCCACGAACCCGATGTGCCCGCGCAGCAGCTGCGGCAGGTTCGAGTCCGCCGCGCCCAGCTCGATCACCAGCCGGAAGAACTCCGGCAGGGTGGCGCCGAGCCCGCCATGCGAACGGGGGACGCGGACCTTCCCGAAGCCGGCTTCGCGCAGCCAGCGCACCTGCTCGAACGGCAGCGTGCGCTGCTCCTCGCGCTCCAGTGCGCCTTCGCCGATCGCGGCGAAGACAGGCCGCAACCGCTGCACTAGTGCCTCGTAGCTCCCCTTTGGCGCCGCGTCGATGCTCATGCCTGCGACAGCCGGGGCAGCGCGGTGAGCAGCCGTTGGGTGTAGGGGTCCTGTGGCCGCTCGAACACGTCATCGGCATCGCCTTGCTCGACGATCCGGCCGTCCTTCATCACCAGGATGCGGTCGCTCATGTGGTGGATGACTCCCAGGTCGTGCGAGATGAACAGGTAGCTGACCCCCAGCTCGTCCTGCAAGTCGGTCAGTAGGTCGAGTACCTGCGCCTGGATCGACACGTCAAGCGCGGAGACCGGCTCGTCGCAGACGATGACCTCCGGCCCGGGTGCGAGCGCCCGGGCGATGGCCACGCGCTGCCGCTGCCCGCCGGACAGGCGCAGGGGCGCCGCGTCGAGATGCTGCCGGCCCAGGCCGACCTGCTCGAGCAGCCGGATCGCGCGCGCCCGCGCCGCTGCCCTCGATGACGGCGGCTTGCTGCCGGTGCGGAGCGCGTCGGTGATGATCCGGCCGACCGGCCAGCGCGGGTCGAAGGAGCTCAGCGGGTCCTGGTAGATGACGCCGATCTGCTTGCGCCGCGCCCGCCGCGCGGCCGGCGTCAGCGACGACCACGACTGACCCGCAAGCAGCACTTCGCCGGCGGTCGGCGCCTGCAGCGCCAGCGCGATCCGCGCGGTCGTGGTCTTGCCCGAGCCGGACTCCCCGACGATGCCGAGGGTCTCGCCCGCCAGCAGCTCGAAGGAGACGTCGTCCACGACCGTCCGGTCGACCCTGTCCGGTCCGCGGAAGACCTGGGTGAGGCCCAGGGCCGAGAGCACCGGCCGGCCGGTGTCGACGGGCTGGCGGCGGCGCTGCACGACGGGATCGCCTTCGGCGGCCCGGACCAGCCGGGTGCCGCGGGTGTGCTCGGACGGGATGGCGTCGAGCAGCGCCTTGGTGTAGGCGTGCCGGGGCTGGTGCAGCACCTGGTGCGCGGGCCCCTGCTCGAGCACCTCGCCGTCGCGCAGGACGATCACCTCGTCGGCCAGTCGAGCCACGACCGACAGGTCGTGGCTGATCAGGATGATCGACTTGCCGCGTTCCTTGGACTCGGCGAGCAGGTCGAGCACCTGGGCCTGGATCGTGACGTCGAGCGCGGTCGTCGGCTCGTCGGCGACGACGAGCCGCGGGTCGAGCGCGATGGCCGAGGCGATCAGCGCCCGCTGCCGCAGCCCGCCCGACAGCTCGTACGGCCGCTGGCGCACCCTCACCTCCGGCTCCGGGACGCCCACCGAGTCAAGCAGCTCGACCGCCCGCTCGCGCCGGGATGCCCTGGTGCCCCACCCGTGCAGCTTCAGCGGCTCGGCGATCTCGTCGCCGACCAGGCGGAGCTGATCGAGGGAGACCAGGGCGTCTTGCAGGATGAAACCGATCTCGCGGCCGCGGATGGCCCGCCAGGACCGCTCCGACTGGCGGGTCAGGTCGAGGCCCGCGAGGTCGATCCGGTCGGCGCTGACCCGTGAGCGTGGCCCGGTCAGGCCGACGAGCGTGCGCGCGGTGACGCTCTTGCCCGAGCCCGACTCGCCGACGATCGCGAGGCAGCGGCCGGTCCGGGCGGTGAACGAGATGCCCTTGACGACCTCGGTGTCCCCGAACGACACCCGCAGGTTCTCCACCTGCAACAGCGGCGTGCCGCCGCCGGTGTTTTCCGTGTTCTCATCGGTGGCTGCGGCAGGGGCAGTCATCGTGCGGCTCCTTCCAGATGGTGCTGCAGCGCGCGGCCCAGGGAGGTGACCGAGAGCGCGACGAGGACGATGACGGCCCCCGGCAGGATCTCCAGCCACCACGAGGTGGTGATGTAGAGCCGACCTGAGTCGAGCAGCGCGCCCCACTCCGGGCTTGGCGGTGCCACCCCGAGGCCGAGGAACGCCAGCGCGGATGCCCACACGATCGACTGGCCGATGCCGAGCGTGATCATGGCGACGAGCGGTCGCATGGCGTTGGGGAACAAGTGGCGGCCGATCACCGCCGCCCGGCGGTGCCCGAGGGCGGTCGCGGCCTCGATGAAGGCGGCCTTGCGCACCGCCAGGACCTGGCCGCGAACCATCCGCGCGTAGCCGGGCGCGGAGCCGATGCCGACGGCGATGATCTCGGTCTGGAGCGACGGGCCGTAGATGGCGATCAGCAGCAGCGCCAGCAGCAGGACGGGGAACGCGAAGGCGACCTCCAGGACCCGCGCGATCACGATGTCCACGATGCCGCCCGCGAGGCCCCCGAGGAAGCCGAGGAGGACCGCGATCGCCATGGCGAGGCCCGTCGCGCCGAGCCCGATGCTGAGCGATTCCCGCGCCCCGTAGACGACCCGCGTATACAGGTCGCGCCCGGCGTCATCGGTGCCGAACGGATGGCTGAGCGACGGTGGCAGCAGGGTGTGCTCGAGGTCGATCGCCGTGGGGCTCCTCGTGGTGAGCAGCCCTGGGTCGATGAGTGCCACCAGCAGGAGCAAGACGATGACGGACGAGATGGCGATGCCGGGCCGTACCCGGACCCGGATGCTCCGCAGTCGGGCGAGGCCGGTCGCCTCCGGAAAGCCGAGGGCGGTCATGTGTCACGCAGCCTTGGGTCGATGAGGGCGTAGGTGAGGTCGACGAGCAGGTTGGCGACGATGTACACGGCGGCGACCACGAGGACGATCCCCGACACGACCGGGACGTCGCGCGAGTTCACCGCCGTCACCAGGACCTGGCCGATGCCCGGCCGGCCGAACAGGTTCTCCACGATCACCGCCCCCGACACGAGCGCGCCGAGTGCCCAGCCGGACAGGGTGACCGCCGGCAGCACCGAGTGGCGCAGGGCATGGACCAGGCGGACCGCCGTGTCTCCCATTCCGCGCGTGCGCGCGGTCGTGATGAACGGCTCGTCGAGCACCTTCTCGAACTCGTCCCTGGTCACCTGGCCGAGGAAGCCGGCCAGCGGCAGTGCCAGCGTCAGCACCGGCAGCACGGTGCCCAGGACCGAGGTCCCGCCGATAACCGGGAAGATCCGGATCTCAACCGCGAACACCACCAGCAGGACGACCCCGACCCAGTACGGCGGCAGGCTCGCCGTGAGTGCTTCCCACGTGGAGCCGAGCGCGCTGATGAACCGGCGGCGCTTGGCGGTCAGCAGGATGACGGCGACGGCGATCACCCAGGCCGCCACCAGGCCGCAGACGGTGAGCACCAGGCTGGGCAGCAGCTCGGCCCCGATGACCTGAGTCACCGGCTTGAACTGGGTGTAGGAGGTGCCGAGGTTTCCGCGGAACAGGCCGCCGATGTAGTCGAGGTACTGGACGACGACCGGCTTGTCGAACCCGAACTTGTGGTTGACGGGCGCGAGCTGGGCCGCCGAGTACTGCTGCGCGCGGCCCTGCTGCTCGTTCAGGATCGCGGTCGCGCGGTTGCCCGGCACGAGGTACTGCGAGAAGTAGGTGACCGACGCGGCCCCCAGCAGAACGAGGACCGCCGTGACGACCTTGACGATAATCCGGCGGACCGTCCGCGCGACAGGGCGGGCGGCGGGCCGCCGGGAGGCCACGGTGGTGACCGTGGCCTCGCCGACTATGCTCACGCTAGGGCCTCACTTGGTCAGGTAGGCGTCCTCGAACACCGGCTCGCCCTGGCTCTTCTCGAGCCAGAAGTCGTGCACGTTGTCCGCGGCCGCGATCGAGGTCGTCTGGGTGTAGAGGCCGACGGCGGCGGCCTCGTTCTGGATGATCTGCTGTGCCTGGTCGTAGTACTTGTCCGCGGTGGTGGTCGTGGTCGCGGTGTTGCCGTCCGCGATGACGCCGGCGAGTTCGGTGTTGTTGTAGAACGACGAGTTGTTGTAGTTCGGGTTGGCCTTGGTGCTCGGCCGCCAGACGATCCAGAGGATCGCCGCGCTCGGGCTTGTCCAGTACCAGGGCTGCGCGTCGTAGGAGCTCGGGGTGTTGTACACGCCGGAGAAGGTCTCCGCCATGGTCTCGGGGGTCAGCGTCACGTTGAAGCCGACCTGCTTCCACTGCTGCTGCAGGATCTGCAGCAGCGTCGCGCCCTCGGCAGTGACGACAGAGCCGGCCGGGTAGGGGAGCTTCACGTCGAGCTCCTTGCCTCCCTTGGTCCGGTAGCCCGCGGCGTTCCGCCCCGTCCAGCCGGCCGCATTGAGCAGCTTGCTCGCCGCCGCCGGGCTGTAGGCGTACGCGTCGGCGACCGCCGCGTCGTAGCCGGGGGTGGACTGGCTCACCGACGGGTTGCCCTCGTAGGGGATCACGCCGTGGAACGCGGTCTCGACGGCGGCCTTGCGGTCGGCGCCGTAGGCGAACGCCTGGCGCACCCGGGCGTCCGTGAAGACGCCCACGCTGGTGTTGAGGAAAAGCGAGACCGGCTTGCCCGGCGTGATGTACTGCGTCACCTGGTAGCTCGCCTTGGCGCTCGTCCAGTCGACGGTCGGCACGTCGTAGATGAGGTTCGCCTCACCGGTGGTCAGCGCCGCATAACGCTCGACCGGGTCGGTCAGGAACTTCCAGTCCACCTCATCGACGAGGGCCGGGCCCTGGTGCACGGCGGTGGCGGGCCACGAGGTGTAGTCCGGGTTCCTGACCAGGATCAGTTCCTGGCCGTGTATCCACTGCTTGACCTCGAAGGCGCCGGAGCCGATCGGGTCGTCGCACTGCGCCTGCGTGCTGCGCTTGAGCGACGCCGGGGACAGGATGCCGAAGTAGCCCTGCGAGATCATCGTCAGGAACGGCAGGTAAGGCTTGTTCAGCTGCACCTCCAGGTGCGTTGCGCTGAGTGCCACCGCCTTCTTGAAGTACGGGTCGATCGAGACCTGGGCCGTGCTGTTGCCGCCCTTCTCCCAGAAGGTGAAGTTGTCCACCACGGCTTGTGCGTTCAGCGGGGTGCCGTCGGTGAACTTGACGCCCGGCTTGAGGGTGAAGTCGTAGGTCAGGCCGTCGGGGGAGACCGTCCAGGACGTGGCGAGCCACGGCTTGATCGACCCGTCGCTGGCCTCGGTCACCAGGGAGTCCAGGATGTTGCGGTCGATGTAGGCCTGCTGCACCCAGCCGCCGGCCAGGCACGGCGGCTCCTGCTCGGCGCCGTAGACGATCGTGCCGCCCTTGACGGGCGTGCCCCCGGAGGCGGACGCGCCACCGCCGTTGGCGGCGAGGCTGGCGCCGCCGCCACTGGCGCTGCAGGCCGCTAGCGCCGCGCTCGCGATCAGGGCGCTGGTGGCGGCCGCGGCGAGCCGCGTGAATCTTATTCTGGTCATTGTCGGTTTGCGTCCTTAGGATCTGAATTTCGCTGGCGGATCGGTCGGGCGGTCAAGCGGTCAGGAAGTCGGGGTCCGCGGTCGGCCAGGCCTCGGGCAGGTGCGCCCCGCCCCGGTAGCGGGCCGCGTAGTGCCGGCCGGGCAGCCGGTCGCCCGCGCCGAAGAGGCGGTCCCGCAGGGTCTCGTCCGGGTCGTACTCGGTCCGGAGCCGGCCGCGTGCCCGCAGCACGGGCACCACCAGCTCGATAAAGTCCCTGGCGGTGTCGTAGGAGTGGAACTGGGTCAGGTTGATGCCGTCGATGCCCACCTCGTCGAGCCACCCCTCGATCGCGTCGGCCACCTCCTCGGGCGTGCCGCTGGCGAACAGCGCGAACCGCGAGAAGTCCCCGAAGTTCGCCAGGAACTCCCCGACGGTCCGCTCGGGATCGAAGCTCCGCCAGCGCCCGATCCCGCCGTCGGAGTCCACGACGTCCTTGAGCTTCGCCTCCGGCGCGAGCGTGGTCGGGTCGAACGGCAGCCCCGCGTGCGCCAGGTAGCCCTCGGCGTCGGTCAGCCGCTCGTACTCCGCCCGCTTGGCGGCGGCCTCCTCGGCGGTCCGGCCGACGATGACGCCAGCCTGGGTGATGAACTTGACGTCCCCGGGGTGCCGCCCGGCCTCGACGGCGGCCTGGCGGATGTTCGCGATGGTCTGCCGGAGGAAGGCCGCGCTCGGCCCGCCGGTGAAGACCACCTCGGTGTGCTTGCCGGCGAACTTCGTCCCGGCTCCAGACGCCGTGGCGCTGAAGAGCACCGGGGTTCGCTGCCGGCTCGGCGAGGGCAGGTGCGGTCCCTCGACTTTGAAATGGGTGCCCTGGTGGAAAATCGGCCGGATCTTGGCCGGGTCCGCGAACACGTTGTGCTCACGGTCGGCGATGATCGCGTCGTCGTCCCAGGATCCCTCCCACAGCTTGTACAGGACGTCCAGGTACTCGTCGGCGATCTCGTAGCGCTTGTCGTGCTCGACCTCGCCGTCGAGGCCGAAGTTGCGGGCCGCGTTCGGCAGGTAGGAGGTGACGATGTTCCAGCCGACCCGGCCCTTGGTCAGGTGGTCAAGCGTGCTCAGCCGCCTGGCCCACGCGAACGGCGGCTCGTACGTCGTGGAGAAGGTGATGCCGAACCCTAGGTGCCTGGTCACCGCCGCCATCGCCGGGACGACGAGCGACGGGTCGTTGTTCGGGATCTGCAGTCCCTGACGGATTGAGGTCTCCGCCGACCCGCGGAAGGTGTCGTAGGTCCCGATCACGTCCGCGATGAAGATCGCGTCGAACCCGCCGGACTCCAGCAGCTTGGCGAGCTCGACCCAGTAGTCGATGTCGTTGAACCGCTCCCGGTTGTTGCCGGGCAGCCGCCACAGCCCGTGGGTGATGTGGCTTACGCAGTTCATCTCGAAGAGGTTGAGGATGAGGCGCTTCTTGCCCGTGCTCGCAGGGCCGGTGTTCGCGGTCACCGCGAGGCCCCCGTGACGGGCTGCGGCGCGAACGCGCCGCGGTAGCGAGCGGCGGGGTGCCGGCCGGGCAGCTGGTCGCCGCGCCCGAACAGCTTGTCCCGGAGCGTGCCCGGGGCGTACTCCGACTGCATCAGGCCCCGGCGCTGCAGCACCGGGGCGACGTGCTCGACGAAGTCCTCGTAGCTGCCGGGGATCTCGGCGTTGATGAGGTTGACCCCGTCCACTCCGGCCGCCTGCCAGGTCGCCAGGGCGTCGGCGATCTGCTCCGGCGTGCCGACGATCCGCACGTTGCTGGCGGTGAGGCGGGCGACGTCCCGCAGAGTGGCGGGCCGTCCGGGCACCAGGTCCTTGATCCAGGCGACAGCGCTCTGCACCCCCTCCGTCTGGATCTCGCCGATGGGCGTGTCGAGGTCGTCGAAGCCGAAGTCGATGCCGATCGAGCCCGACATGTGCGAGAGCTGGCCGTCCCAGTCGATCCACTTGTCTAGCTCTGCCGACTTCCGCTTTGCCTCGTCCTCGGTCGAAGCAGGCAGGACGAACAGGCCCTGGAAGAACTTCAGGTCGTCAGGCTGCCGCCCGTGTGTTACCGCGCGGGCGCGGATGTCCGCGGTGTCGCGCGCGGCCACCGACGCGTGCGGCGAGGTGATGAAGACCGCCTCCGCGTTCTTGGCCGCGAAGGTCCGGCCCGCCTCCGACGCGCCTGCCTGGAACAGCAGCGGGGTGCGCTGCGGCGAGGGGCTCACCAGGTGCGGTCCCTCGACCGAGTACCTGGGGCCGGAGTGGTTGATCCGGTACACCTTGTCGTAGTCGGCGTGCAGGCCGGACGCGCGGTCCTGCCGGAGAGCGTCCTGCGCCCAGGATCCTTCCCACAGCTTGTACGTCACGTCGACGTACTCGTCCGCCCACGCGTACCGTTCGTCGTGCTTGGTCAGCCCTTCCAAGCCGAAGTTGCGCGAGGCGTTCGGCAGGTAGTTGGTGACGATGTTCCACGCGATCCGGCCCTTACTGGCGTGGTCCAGGGTGGAGATGCGCCGGGCGAAGTTGAACGGGTGCTCCTGCAGGATCGACGCGGTGAACGCGATGCCGAGGTGCTCCGTCACGTAGGCGAGCGCGCTGGCGAGCACCGACGGGTCGTTGCTTGGCACCTGCAGGCCGGTCTCGAAGTACTTGCGCTCATCGCCCCGGTAGGGCGCGTACAACCCGACCACGTCGGCGAAGAAGATCGCGTCGAACTTCCCGCGCTCAAGCAACTTGGCCAGGTTCACCCAGTGCTCGAGGTCGTTGAAGTTCGTCTGGCGCGCGCTCGGTCGGCGCCAGGTGCCCTGGATGATGTGGCCTGTTGTGTTCATCACGAAAGCCGCGAAATGCAGCGGGCGCGGCCGCGGCGACGTCACGTCGGACATAGAGCTCTCCATCGGGGAAGATCAGCGCATACGGATGCCGGGTGCGCGACAGGGCAGGGATCTCGGGCGAGCGGGCTAACGAACGGCGGCCCTGATGACTAATTCCTACTGAAACTATAGAATTAGTAGGAATTAGATCCAAGACCGCGCGACCAAGGCGATTCCGATCGCCCTGCCGCTAGAGCCGATCACGGGGCCGATAACATGCGCATCGAGCAACTGGAGTACCTCGTCGCCGTCAGCAGGCACGGCTCGCTGCGTCGGGCCAGCGAGGAACTGCACCTGTCGCAGCCGGCGCTGAGCGAGGCGATCCGCAACCTCGAGCGTGAGCTGCGGGTGACGCTGCTCGACCGGCACCGGTCCGGGGCTAAGGTGAGCCTCGCCGGGCGCGAGCTGCTGGCGCCGATGGCCGACGTCCTGGAGTCGGTCGACCGGCTGCGCGCGGCCGCTGGCGACCAACTCGCGACGCGGCGGCTGCTGCGGGTCGGCACGGTCAACGCCGGGACGGCCGGCCTGGTCTTGCCGGCGATGCGCTCGTTCCAGGACCAGTACCCGGCCTTCACGGTTGAGATGCGGACCATGCAGCAGTGCGAGATCGAGGCGGGCCTGGCCGAGGGCACCCTTGACCTCGGGCTGGTGAACCTGCTCGACGGTGACGACATCCCGCCCGAGCTTGAGTCAATCCCGCTGCTGAAGGGCCGTCCGGTGGCTGTGCTCCCGGGTGCCCACCCGCTCGCCGCGCGTTCCGAGGTGCCCGCCGCCGAACTGCGTACCGAGCGGCTGATCGCCATGCGGGCCGGCTACATCATGCGCCGGTTCGCCCACCGGCTCTTCGGCGCCGACCTGCCGGCCGAGTGGCACACCGCCGACGGCGCCGAGATGGGCAAGATGATGGTCGCTGAGGGGATCGGATTCACCGTGCTCCCCGACTACAGCGTGTACGGCGACCCACTGGAGCGCGCCGGGCTCATCGTTGCCCGGCTCATCGCCGGCGACCGGACCACTATCACGATGGTCGCGCTGCACCGCCGCCAGGCCCGCGTCAACCCGATCGTTCCCGAGATGATCACGCACCTGCGCGACCACGCCAGGCGGCAGGCGGTGAAATGCCGGAGTGCCGAGCGGCAGGCCTCCTAGCGGCACGGCGGTCGGCGCCGTCTTCCCCCAAACCGAACTCGGCCACGACACCGGGGCCCTGCGAGCCTGACGTCGCTGGAGCTGGTCACTGGCGTGATCATCCTGCCGCAACGCCAGACCGCGCTGGTCGCTAAGCAGGCCGCCGAGGTCGACCTGCTGACCGGGGGAAGATTCCGCCTGGGCGTGGGGATCGGCTGTCGGGCGTGGACAAGCACTTGGCGGTCCTTCGTGACGTGGCCAGCTCGCTGACACCGGGGCGGTAGCCCGCGGCCGGTTCCCGCCGCCTCGCCGCCGGCCTGCCAGGCACGGCGCCACTGGCAGGGCGACTTAGTGCTGACCCGCAGCGATCCGTGCTGCTATCTTCGATTGTCCAGCGTGAGGAGCCATGATGAGCGGGGCGTCCGATGAGCTGATCGGGGTGGTCGTCGCGGGCGGCGGGTTCGTCATCCACCTGGTGACCGTGCTGCGCGCGGTCACCAGGCCGGACCGTACGCCGGCCTCGCGGGTGGCCTGGATCGCGG
>Ga0265338_10002349_pt1 | contig 28553 bp, 16 predicted proteins | sample 42126metaG_FD_193579 | JGI IMG/M metagenome (GOLD analysis project Ga0265338, IMG submission 193579) | Rhizosphere microbial communities from Carex aquatilis grown in University of Washington, Seatle, WA, United States - 4-21-26 metaG | ecosystem: Host-associated > Plants > Roots > Rhizosphere...
CGGCTTCGAACCGCCCACGCAGGAATTGATGAATTTGGGATTTTCCGATCCGGTTTACCACGTCATTCATGATCCGGGCACCCGCACGACCGTTTACTGGGCGACGTTCCGCCACGAATCGGAAAAGTATTTTGCGCGCATTCACCAGCGCGTCTGGCAGCAGGCCTCCAAGTCAAACCGCGGCTTGTTTCCGATGTTCTTCACCGTATTCACGGATGGAACCTTTCTCGTCTCCTCGGCGGGCAAACCGGACATGGCTGCGCCCGAAACGGTGCAAATGAACCGGATGTACCGCGCCAAACCCGGCGCGCTTTGGGAGGCGCACCAGCAGCTGACGGCCCGGCTGACCGACCGGCGGATGATTGCGCCGGTGCGTTCGCGCGAAGACCTGGTGAACCTGACGGAACAACATCATCGGCTGCTGCGGGACTTCCACCTCGCCCGCGGCGTGTTTCGTCCTCGCACCACGGGCGAACAGGCCAAGGCCGACGCCTTCACCGCCAGCGTCGACCAGGCGCGGGCGAGCGGGCTGGGACACGCTGAAATCCTGGCCGAGATGCAGAAGCTGCAGGAGCAAAAGTCCGGTTGGGCGGCCGCCGGCTGGGTGCTGGTCATTTCCCTGGTGTTGTTCCTGGCGCTCGGGGCCGCGCGATGGAACTGGCAGTTCACCCTCCTGATCATTCCCGTGCTGCTGTTTCACGAATGCGGACATTGGGCTGCCATGCGCCTCTTCCACTATCGCAATCTCCGCATGTTTTTCATCCCGCTGTTTGGCGCGGCGGTGACCGGGCGGAACTGGAACGTGCCCGGTTGGAAGAAAGCCATCGTGTCGCTGGCCGGTCCGCTGCCCGGCATTGCGCTGGGGATTTTTCTGGGCGTCGCCGGATTGGTGTCAAAAAAGACATTGCTGAATGAGGCGGCTTTTATGCTGCTTTTCATCAACGGTTTCAACCTGCTCCCGGTGTTGCCGCTGGACGGCGGGCACGTAATGCACACGATCCTGTTCTGTCGCAACCGCTGGCTGGACGTCGTCTTCCGTGTCCTGGCCATTGGCGGACTGCTGTTGCTGGGCATGGCCGGCCTGGGGAAGGTATTTCTTTACCTGGCCATTTTCATGGGCATTGCCCTGCCGCTGGCTTTCAAGCTAGCCCGGGTGACGGACACCTTGCGCCAGGCCAATTTGCCACCGCCGATGCCGGGTCAGGACCAGATTCCGGTGCCGACCGCGCAGGCCATCATCAAGGAGTTGAAAGCGGCTTTCCCGCAAAACGTCAGCAACAAAGCCATCGCTCAACATGCGTTGAACGTCTTTGAAACCCTCAACGCGCGGCCGCCCGGCACGCTGGCCACCATCGGCCTGATGGCGGTGCATGGCGGGGCATTCCTGCTGGTGCTGGTTTTCAGCATGGTCCTGGTCATCGGCCGGTACGGCGCGCTGGGCGATTTCGCGAAGGCGGCGATCCGCCAGCCGCAGCATTCCTTCAAATGTGGCGACGTGCAGCGCTGGCAGGGCGGGAAAGCCCGTGCCGACCTGCCGTCACCGCACAATCTGCTGGTGGTCACGTTCAACCGGCATGACCAGGCGGCGGCTGAATTCAATCGATTGACCAGTCAATTGCCAGCCACGGGCCGGCTCGTCCGGTTCGGGGATTCCCTGCTGCTGGCGTTGCCGGCCGCCGACGACGACGCGCGCGAGACCTGGTTCAACGAATTCCAGGACGCCAACACCAATGCGTTCGTGGCGGTGAGCAACCGGCCCGTCATGGTCAACCTGGATTTCCTTGCGCCTTCGGCTTCGGTGGCTACCAACCTGTCCCGGGAACTCGAAGATTATCTGATGACCATCACGGAAATACGTCTCGTCCCACCGTGGTCGCCCGAGGCCCGAAAACCGGAATTCGAAACTGCCCGGCGCGCGCGGCGTGAATGGAACCACATTGATATCGAATTGGGCAAAGTCATGAACGATCCGTTACTGGTAGCCGGTAACAAGAAGATCATCGCCGCCACACGGCGCGGGGCGATAACGGAGGTGAACCGGCTTGAGACGGAACAACATCAACTGGTGCAGCAGCTCCAGGCCCAGGCCTGCAAACGTCTCCGGGTTGCCGCAACCAATCCGGTGGATACCGTCTTGATTGATTTGAACGCCCAACTGTTACGATTCAACTACACCAATCGCGCGGAGCGGGCCGCATTGTTTCGCAAGGTCGCGGCCAATTTGGGCGAGGTAAAATATGACGGCGACCGGCCGGCGGCCGGGGCGGACGCCGACGGCGCCGGTTTCGGCTCCGTCGCGCGGCACGGCTTGATGGTTGAAATGACCTGGGTGCAGCTGAACGATCCCACTGTCAGCCTGCCGGAACTGACCGACTGGCTCTGTGAGCACAACTGCGTCGGCATCAAATACGATCTGATCGGCAGCTTCGCCGGAATGGACGACGATTCGGATTGAGGCTCCGGGCCAGGTTGGCCGGCACATACGGCAAAACCATCAGGCTGGCGGCTTGAGACTACCTTTCCAGGTTTGAGGTGTGCCCTGCTATGGCGTCCACTGCGCGCGGTAGAATTGGGGGGCGCTGGCAGCGTCGACCGTCACGCCGGTATAAGTGTCCACCAGCGTGTTGCTTTGAATCGGCAACCAATTGACCAGATCGGTCGAGGAGCAGACCGTGTAGGTCACGCCGGTCTGGCCATTCAGACGAAAGCTCAGGCTGGCCGGCGTCAGCACCGGATTGCTGAGGCTGAAAGGCAAAACCGCCTTCGCGAGGACGATATTCCCGCCATTGGGCACGACGTCGAACATCACATAATTGGTTGAATTGACGGTGACCAGCTTTGCGGCTATCGGCTGGCTGTTTTGCGAGACCGCGATGGCCGGCCAATTGGCCGGGAGCGGCCGCCGCAAGGTGATCGGAAAATTATAAATCAAGTTATTGAGGTTGTTGGTCACTTGAACGGTGAGGCTATTGTCCGAGCTGGCGGTTTCCGCGACCGACGACGCGTTCCGCTCCCGAATATAACGAACGACGTTGCCGAAGGTTTCCACCCAGAATTTGTTCTGGTTGGTGCTCATATAATCGACGCTGGCCTGCAACGTCGCGCTGGGAAGCGGGGAATAGCCATTGTCGCCGTCGAGCGCATGGATCAGATACACGCACCAGGCTTTGGCCGCGGCGGCGTTGTCCGCGAGGCTGTTGAACTGGGCGGCCGTTTGGATGGAACCGGCCGGACCACACACAAACGAACTGATATTCATGAAATCCAAAGGGGTGCTGGAGACGAGTTGTCCGGAGCAGCCTCGCGCGGCGATATAATATTGCGCGACGATGGTTTCGTTGGGAACCACGCAATTGGGATAGGCCAGGGTCACGCAAAGTTCGTTGGTAACGTGACTGTTGATATTCGACTGAGAATTCGCCAGTTCATTGGTCAACTGGACGGCGGTCACACCGGTGAGGCTGGGATGCGTCATAGTATGACTGGCAATTTCATCCCCGTACGCAGCCGCGGTTTGTGCCTGCGACCAGGTGACGGTGCCCACCCAGTTGACCACGGTAAACAACGTCATTTTGAAGCCCGCCGCATGAAACATCGGGACCGCGATGGTGTACTGGTTGGGCAAATTATCGTCAAAAGTGTAGGAAATGGCCGCCGGACGGAATCCCTCCCACGTTCCGATTTCGTATGGCGCCGCAACCGAACCGGCAACACTGGCCGGCGGAGTTAATATTATTGCAGTGAAGAAGACAATCGCCGGCAGAAGAATGGGCCTAAAGAAACACTTTTCCATAAGAGCTTAGATAGTAAGCCATTGGGCCCACTTTGAGAAGCATAATCCGGCGAAAACACCCAGACTGCCTTTGCGACAGCACACCTTGGATGGTTCCCTATTCACCGCTGCCGCACATTTTTAAAAACTCCGCCTCGCTCAAAATCTTCACCCCCAGTTCCCGCGCCTTGTCGAGCTTGGACCCGGCTTCTTCGCCGGCCAGAACGTAATCGGTTTTCTTGCTCACACTGCCGCTGACCTTGCCGCCGTGGGATTCAATTTTTGCCGCGGCTTCCTCGCGCTTCAACGTCGGCAGCGTGCCGGTGAGCACAAACGTTTTGCCGGCGAAAATTCCCGCTTCCGCCGCAGCAACGGCCTTGCCGACTTCGGCTTCGGGTTTGATTTTCAACTCACGAATGCGGGCCAGAATTTTTTTACCGGCGGGTGACGCGAAATAATCCAACACGCTGGCAGCCGCCACCGGGCCAACCTCCTGCAGCCTGGCCTTCAAACCGCCGGCCGCCAGCCGTGATTCAATTGCAACGATTTCCGCTTTGAGGGTGGCGCCACGCTGCTCGCGCGCGGCTTTTTCGGCGTCATTTTTGGGCGGATTCTTGCGGGAACGCGGGCTGATTTCAGCGCGCTCATTTTCTTTTGCCCCGAGATCGCGGATATCGCGCAGGACCTCGGACCCGGCAAGCGCCGCCAGCGAATCGTGGGTGGCGGCGAGCTGTTTCGCCGTGGCTTCCCCGACATCGCTGATCGCCAGCTCGTGAATCCAGCGGGACAGCGGCGCGGTCTTGGTGCGTTGAAGCGCTTCCAAAACTTTCGTCGCGTTTTTTTCACCGAATACGCGCGGTTCATCGTCGGTACCAAGATTCAGTTTGCCGAGTTCCTCGAGTTTCAGGTTGAACAGGTCGAGCGGTTCCTTCACCAGGCCGCGTTCGACCAGTTTTTCGGCCACAATGTCGCCGAGCGATTCGATGTCGAGCGCCTTGCGTTGGGCGAAATATTCGACGCGCCGGGTTTGCTGGGCCGGACAGCCGGCCACATTCTGGCAGCGCCAGGCGACCTCCTCGGCATCACCGGCGGAAACTTTTTCCCGGGCAATGGTTCCGCCACACGCGGGACATTTGCCGCCGACATGTTGGAACAGGTCAAATTCCTTCGCGCCGGGCGGACGTTTGGTTTTCAACACCTCGAAAATTTCGGGGATGACCATGCCGGCCTTGCGGATGACCACCGTGTCGCCGATGCGGATGTCCTTGCGGCGGATTTCATCCTCGTTGTGGAGCGTGGCGCGCGCCACGGTCGAGCCCTGGACGAAGACGGGTTCGAGTTCGGCCACGGGCGTAAGCACGCCGGTGCGCCCGACCTGCACGGTGATGGCCTTCAAAACCGTTTCCGCCGGCGTGATCCATGGCACGGGCTTGTGGACGATGGCATAACCCGGCGCGCGGCTGCGTCCGGGAATGCGCGCCCAGTCGGCAAGCGTATTCACCTTGAGCACAATGCCATCGATTTCGTAGGGCAACTGCCGGCGGAGGTCATGGTCCTCGTTGTAATGTGCCACCACCTTGTCGGCGTAAATTTTCAAGACCGCTTCGATGCCATCGCAGACCCACCAGAGCTTTTGCGTGGGCAGGCCGAACCGGGCGAGGGCTTCGAGCATTTCGGAGTGATTTTTAAATTCGATTCCTTCCACCGCACCGGTGGCGTAAAACACGGCGCGGATGGGCCGTTGGGCGACGAGTTTCGGGTCGAGCTGCTTAAGCGTGCCGGCGGTGGCGTTGCGGGCGTTGGGAAACGGTTTTTCACCGGCGGCGACCATCCGGGCATTCACAGCCTCGAATTCCTTGATCGCCATGTAAGCCTCGCCGCGCACTTCGAGCAGTGCCGGCGGATTTTTCAGATTCAATTCCAGCGGAATGCCGCGGATGGTTTTGAGATTGGTGGTGATGTCGTCGCCGGCCATGCCGTCGCCGCGCGTGACGCCGAGCGCCAGCTTGCCGAGGCGGTAGTGAACGCTGATGGAAACGCCGTCCACCTTCGGCTCAATGATGTATTCAACGTGGTCACGGCCGAGATGCTTGCGGATGGTCGCATCGAACGCCCGGAGTTCGGCCAGCGTGTTTTCATCCTGCGCGCGGTTGCGCCGGTCGCGGTCCGGCTCCTCATCCTTGGTGGGATGATCGCTGGCCTCGACCTTGTCGAGCGAGAGCATCGGCACCAGATGCTTGACGCGGGCGAAACTTTCGCTGGGCGCGCCGCCGACGCGTTGGGTCGGCGATTCCGGCGTGACGAGGCCGGGGAAATTTTTCTCCTGTTCCTGCAGTTCCTGGAACAGCCGGTCGTATTCGTGGTCGGTGATGAGCTGCCGCCCGGCCACATAATAGGCGTGGTCGTGCTTGCGGATTTCCTCCACGAGCCGGGCGTGGCGTTGTTTGGCTTCAGCCGGTGTCACACGGAAAGATTAGCCACAGCAGGCATGGCTGCCAAGCCAACTCCAAAACGTCATCTCCCCGATGACGGGATTTACAATAAATTCGGTTTGTTCCAATGCATCAATTGATAGGATCCGGACACCTCTTCAATAAAAAAAATGTCACCCGGATATACAGCCATATATTCAATGGCACCGTCATGAAAGGCGATTGGGCATTCGCAAACAATTTTTTGCGTGGCCATGTCCAGGATTGTGATTTTCCCGTGGCCGCCCAGCCACAAATAATTTGGCTTATCGGCATCTATGGTAAGGGTGGTGATATCGTTTTCATTCCGATTGGTTGACAGGTTTAAATGTGTCCATCGGTCATCTGACACATTGTAAATCGCAACTCCGCCGGATGAAATGATGGTGGCGACACAATTTTTGAAGGCGGCAAGCGTTTTCCACCCCCCCACCAGCGGACGATCGGGCAAGTTATGCGAGGGCAGTTGCAGGCTCCATTCCTGGGAATCAAATTTGAGGCGATATAAGGCCGAATCGCAAGCGATCCAGTAGTTGTTGGTCCCATCGGGGGACTTTATTTGCCAGACTGAATGTCGAGGCGGAGGTTGCAATGATTCCTCCGCCGTTTTGAGACTGATTCCAGACGGCTTCGTTCCCGTGAATGTTAGCGTGGTGGTATCCAAATAACCAAAGGAGCCGTCCATCCCGCGTCCAAATCCAATCAACAACCGTCCACGCATCAAAACCAAAGACCTTATTGATGACATTGGGAATCCGTTTTTTTCGGTGAAAGTAGCGGGAGCGGCTCCGGATTGTGGAATTCGGATCAAGCCTCCGCCATCGGTGCCAAGCCACAAATCCTGCTCATCAGCGGCAATGGCGGTAATGGGGTGTTCCATCTTTAAAGGCAGGTTAACGGTTTCGAACTCGGCGCCCGACCCAAACCCGAAACCGCCTGACCAATCAAAATTTCTCAAAACCGTCCCACAGGCCACGAGCAGCTGCCCCTTTCCAAAAGCCCTGCCGGGAGAACAAGCCGTTATCGGACCATCATTCAGATAGGCAATTACCCCCGGATTCTGCGTTATCGGCACCGGATGTTCCGACTTGACGGCCACATTGGTGATTTCATCCAAGCGGCCGGCCTTGGCCGCCGGCATCGATGCAAAGAGAGCGGATTTATCGAGGCAATGCAAAGAACACGAGCCGTCGGGTGACCCGGCCATGCAAACCACCTTGTCCGGCGTGGGGAGAATCCATTGCACCAAGCCCGGTTTGGGACTCGGAATGGTGCCTTCGCCAATAATTTTCGAAGTCGCCTGATCCAGGAGGGTGACCTTTCCCTGAAAACCACCAATCCACAAGTAATCAGGTTCGGCCGGATCCAGTGCAATCGCCGTCGTGTCATCGTCATCCCGGTTGGTGACCACATCCACCCGCGTCCACTGTGATCCCGGCAACCGGCAGGCAGCCGCGCAATGCATGGAGTCCCTGACGACCAGATAGTTTGAGTTGATGGAGATCGAATTTCCGCTCAGGGAATTAAGTTCCCTGGTTATTTCCATCGGCGCGGCCATGCTCCATTTATTTGACCCAAAATCAAAATGCTGGAAGCCTTGCTGGGAAGAAATCCAGAAGTTGGTCCCATCCAGCGTGGTGATGGAGCAGATGGTTCCTGCGGGCGGTTCTTGCATCGCCTGCGCCCAATTTTTGCGCAGGTTTGCCCCGGCCATCAGTCCGGTAAATTTTCCCGTGCTGATATCCAGATAACCAAACGCACCGTTGAATCCAATAAACAGACGTCCCCCTGCCAGCCGCAAGGCGGTTATGGCCGGCGTCGGAAATCCATCTTTTTCGGTAAATTCACGGACGGTTCCGTCGGACAGGGATACACGCGTCAAGCCACCGCTGGTGCCCAGCCAGAGAACATCGGCGTCAGCCTCAATGGCTGATATTGAATTTTTCAGCTTGATCGGCAAACCAACTTCATGGGTGCTGTTGGCGTCGAGATCATACGATTGCAGGGTGGTTCCACAGGCAATTAGAACGATCCGTTTCCAGAGTTTGACGGCCGTGACACCACTAAAGCTGCCGCCTTCGGGCAAAGCCGAAAGTTGGACCACGGCTTCGGCACGGGTCGCGGCATTGGTATGCCGATTCATCTCGGCAACTTTTGCATTCAGGCTGGCGATGTTACGGGCGACTGAATTCGTTTCCAAAACCGGGACGGAAGCCGGTTGGCCGTGGGTGACGATTTGAAGATTTCCCAACCGGTCGGGCTCCAATGTCAGCTTGCCCGATTTGAAATCCGCCAGCCAGTTTTTTGCCTTGAGCGCATAGGTTGCATCGCCCGATGCGGCCACCTCTTCGAGCAGATCCTGTCCCTGTTTTTTTTCTACCGCATCACGGGAGCTATACCATGACATTCCCAACATCCATTTTGACCGCATATCTTTCGGGTTTAGCAGTATTGCCTGCTGGAGGGTCTTGAGCATTTCGCGCGCGTGATTTTCCCGCTGCGCCAAAAAGCCTGGATCCACCTGCAACTGCCTCGTCCCGCCGTCCGGATTTGTAACGGTGATGAATGTCTGGTTGGTGGAATAGTGCAAAGGCGCTGTCTCGCCGCGCCCCTTCGCCAATTCTTCCAGATGGGCGGTGCGGATTTTTTCCTCGCCCGCCTGGGCTTCTGCCACGGTTGTGGAACCCATTTGGGTCAGCATCGACTGGACGATGGAAATCACCACTTTCTCCAATATTTCACCCGGCGATTCGGTAAAATTGGAAGTTTGTTCACCGCCCCCCATCTTCTGGATGCGGATCGTCACGCTCAATTTGTCCCCGGTGTCGTGAATCCACTTGCAGCCACCATCCACAATCCAGAACGCCGGCTTGAGCTTCACCCGGTTGGTCGAATCGCCGGTCAAGCCCGCTGCTTGAAATTGGTATTCCGAAAAAATGGGTGCGACGGCGTCGCGTTCGACGACCCCGTAGCCGGCGGCCAGAAAATACTTCTCCAGCAAGGCCACCAGCCGCGGAGCCCAATCCTCGCGCGTAGTGGAAATGCTCTGGTCCTCAAATTTCCCCAGAGCGATGAATTCACGAGGCCGCGAACGCGACCCCGTTTGCACCAGGAATCCGGCGATGGCATCGGCCGTGGCGGACAAATTGGTTCCATTAAAGGGCACGGCCTGCAGATCCAACACGACGCTGTCTTGCGTGTTGATGACCTTGACCCAGATTTGCGTGCTGGAGCCGGTCTGGACGAATGAACCGCTGACCAGCCAGTCGCAGGACAGCATCCGCCCCAGCTTGGCGACGGAGTTCGCGGAAATCAGTCCGGCTTCAGTTAGATGCAACTCGCTCCAGATCGCATTGACCTTCTCCCGCTCAACCAATTGAAACCGTTTTTGTTGCGACAACGAAGCTGTCAACAGATCGGGCAATGCCGTGGCAATATTTTCGAGCGGCTGGTTTCCGGCTGGCGCAAAAAAAGGCCCGATGGCGATACGGACGGAATTGGTGTCCGCCGCGCCGGCACTTGCTCCCAAAGACACCAGAGCGCTTAAAACCAAAGGCCACACGCCCCGGATGAATGATCTGATGGATTTCATTGTTGTGATTCCTGCTCCAGCCCGCAGGAAAACTGCAACCATGCCTGCGGCAACGTATCGTTTCCCCGAGGTAGCCTTTCGCAAAAGCATTGTTCCCCGATGAGTTAAACCCAAGAACTGATAACTAGATCTTTTGCATTAAACAATCAAAATCCGGAAAACCTTATTATTTGTCGCGTGAAGTTTCTTCTGAAGAAAGTTATTTTTTGCTTTTGCCATGCAGCAGCCTGGCCGGAAAAACATTTTTGACCGAAGGGCGATATGCTCTAAGTTGTGGGTCGTGCGCGGAAACCTGGCCAAGGCCTTCGAACTGACGAACACGCAGTTGTTTCGTCGGGCCTTCTTGTCGAAATCCTACACCGACCGCCTGGGCCGGAAATTGTTCAATTTGCTCCTCACCATCCATGGACTGGGCGCGTTTGCGTTGATCACGCTGGGGGTCCTGTTGAAAAAAAACCGCGTGGCGCGAAACGTGACCGGGCCGCGCATCCGGCAGGAAATCGTCCGGGCCGGCGTGGCGCTGTTGCCGATGTTCCTGTTCATCGCCGCCGCCATGGGATTTCTCGTCATCGGGCAGACGGTGTCGGCCCTGGCGCGGGTGGGCGCGACGGATTATCTGGGTGCGACGATGGTAATTGTGGTGGTGCGCGAACTGGGGCCGCTGTTGACGGCGATGCTGGTGCTGGCCCGGGTCGGAACCGCGCACGTGATTGAGCTCGGCACGGCACGTGCCATGGGCGAGGTCGAGGCCCTGGAAGCGCTGGGCATCGACCCGGTGCATTACCTGATCGTGCCGCGGGTGTGGGGAATGATGGCGGGGATTTTTTCGCTGACGGTTTATTTGATCATCGGCGCGCTGGGGAGCGGGTATTTGTGGGCTTACCTGCAGGAGGTGCCCTTGACGCCGGGGGAATATTTCAAACAACTGGCCGAGGCGTTAAGCTGGCTGGATTTTGCGGTGCTGGCGCTTAAAACCCTGGGTTTCGGATTTTTCATCGCCATTGTGACCTGCTATCACGGACTGGCGCAACCCCTGCGGCTCGAAGAAGTCTCGCGCGTGGCCGTCCGCGCGGTTTCCCAGGGCGTGGTTGTCTGCATCGTGATTGATGCGCTGTTCATCCTGCTTTATCTCGTCACATGAGCGAAAATCAAAACCCAGCGGCCATTGAGATGCACGGGGCGAGTGTGGGCGCCACGCGTGACATCAGCTACATCGTGGTGGAAGAAGTGAATTGGACGGTGGCTCCAGGCGAATTCTGGGTCATTGCCGGGCAGCAACATTCCGGCAAGACCGATTTCCTGATGCAGACGTCCGGGCTGATGTTACCGGTGCGGGGCAGTTGCCGGCTTTTCGGTCGGGACACCCGGACCTTTGGCGAAGCCGAACTGGCCGAGCGGCTGCGCGTGGGACTGGTCTTCGAGGGCGGGCATATGTTTAATCATCTGACCCTGCGCGAGAACGTGGCGTTGCCGTTGCAATATCACCGGAATTTGTCCGCCGATGACGCGGCACCTGAAGTGCAGGCGCTGCTGGAATTGCTGGAATTGACGCCGCTGGCCGACATCACGCCGGGAAATGTCAGCGGCAACTGGCTGCAACGCGCGGCGCTGGCCCGGGCGCTGGTGCTCAAGCCGGAGCTGTTGCTGCTGGACAACCCGCTGGGCCGGCTGGATGCGCGGCACCAGCAATGGTGGCTGCGTTTCCTGGACCGGCTGTGGCACGGACAGGCACAGCCGGGTGATCGGCCGATGACGCTGGTGGCCACCACGGACGATTTGCGTTCCTGGCAGAACGCACAACGGAAGTTCGCGCTGTTGCACGACAAAAAATTTTCCCCGATCGGATCGTGGAGCGACGTGGAAGCGTCAAACGACCCGGCGATAAAGGAATTGCAGGCCATTCCGATGGCAGAAACGAAGTGAGGAACCCATGGCATTACAGGATTTGACCCCGCAACTGCGAACCCGACTCAGCCGGATGGAACGCGCGGTGGGCTGGTTTGTGTTTCTGGCAACGGCGCTGCTGCTTTTCGGTTTTGGCTATTACATTTACCACACGGCCGAGCGCAAAGGCTGGTTCAAGATCAAGGCCCCCTTCCACACCTACCTGCTGAGCTCGGCCGGCTTGAGCGTGGGTGATTCCGTTTACATGATGGGTTTTCCCGTCGGGCAGATCACCCGGATTGACCCGCAGAAACCGTATGAACCGCACAATGTCCGGGTGGATTTCGAAATCCGTGACTCCTATTTCCGCTACATCTGGACCGGCGGCTCGTATGTGAAAATCACCGCGGCCGGATTTTTAAACCAGCGGCAGCTGGAAGTCACGCGCGCCACCAATGGCTACGCCATTTGTGTGACGCAGCCGGTCACGATGTTCACCGATCTCGGCGAATTGAATCGTCGGGTCGCCGCCGAACCGGGCCACTGGCAACTTTCCCAGGATGTCTTTGATGCCGATTCCAACCTGCTCTTCCACGCTTACGCCACGTTGACGACATCGAACCTGCAGATCATCGGGTCGTTGAAACCGGATTCCATCTACGCCTATGACAACCACGAGAAGGGCAAACATTCCATCGTGGCCTCGTGGGACGGGCGTTATCATCATTACAAGATTTTCACATCCAGCGATGACAGCGCGTGGCTGCCGGCCGTGGAGGTGGCGCCGATTTCCGACCAGTTGCAAGCGATGGTCACGCAGGTGCAACAGGCGTTGCCGGGGATCCTGGGGCTGACCAACAAGATCACTGCCATGCTGGACAACGCCGCTTTGACGCTTGCGGCAACGCAGCCGATGATCACGAATTTTGCCGCGATCAGCAGCCAGCTGCGGGAACCCGGCGGCCTGGGGACCTGGGCGCTGGGCACCAACGGTCAGGAGCAGTTGCAGGGCGCATTGACGAACGCCAATTCCCTGCTCGCGCACACCGACACAAACCTGGATGCCCTGCTCATCTCCCTGGCCGGAATCACCAGCAATCTCAACGTCCAGGTCCAGGCGAACACGAACCTGCTGGGCGGGATTTCCAAAACTGTCATCGATGCCGATGACTTGGTTCAGGGATTAAAACATCACTGGCTGTTGCGCTCGGCCTTCAAGAACAAGGCCACCAATGTACCGCCAGCGAAGGTTAAATGAAGCCGGCCCCGCCAGGTGGCCGATCCGGGAACGAAGTGCGACTCCCGTAAACGAACGGCTTTTGGGTCCGGCCGCTGCGGCCGTTTCCACGTCGAAGCCAGATCTGCCGCGGCCTTCAGGCCACGAGGAAGCAGATAAAGCCTGCGACACAGAGGAGGAAGAAGACAATGACTGCGCCATCGATCGCGCCAAACCGCGCCTCTTCGGAGTGGTTGGCCGGGATGAGCGTAGTGTTAAAAACCTGGCTCTTCCTGCTCACGTTGTATGCAATCCGGGTCATGATTGGGCTTTAGCATGGGTCGGGCCAGCCAGGGCCGGCCGGGATGAACGAAAAGTTGACGCGAAAAGGGCGCGCAAGACAGGATTTTGTCCCGGGATTTGACAGCGCCCACTGCGCCGGGCCGCCGGTGTCAAGCGGGTTGTCCCAAAAACCGGCGCAGCCGGTTGACCATCACCGCGGCAAAGCGTTCGTAAGGCGCGAGGGCCCGGCCGTACATCTTGATTTCGTCGACGGCCTCCAGCGACATGGAAAAATCCAGGTCGTGAAACGCGCGGCCGCGCTTCACCCGGCGCAACCAGCGGGTCAGGTCGGTGACCTCCTCGATTTCGTCTTTCTGGCCGGGATAAAATGAAATCCGCCATTCGTCGCGGTGCACGAATCCGTCAGCGGCGCGCTTGTTTTCAAACCAGGGGTCGCACAGCAGCATGCAGACGGACTTGCCCGGACGCCCGCCGAGCCGGTAAATGACAATCGGCGCGGCCGTCTCGCTAAAATGGTCGAACGCAATATCCAGCGCATCAGGGGCCGGTGGGGTGAACCGGGTTTGGTAACCGAAATGGAAGCCGCCCGGCTCGGTGCGGGATTTTTCCACGCAAAGATTTTCCGCAAAGATCCAGACGAGGTCCGTGGCGAAACCGCGTTCGGCGAGCAATTTCTTCCAGTCCTTGAGCACGGCCTCCAGGGAGGGGCGATTGCATTGCGCAGCTGAATTCATGGCGGGATTCTAGCCAGTATTTTTGCAAAACCAATCTATAAATAATCTTATGCCCGCCTCGATTTTGACCTGCGGATCGTAGCCCAGTTGGGCGCGGGCCTTGGTGATATCGGCAAACGTGACCGGCACGTCGCCGGGCGGCACCGGCTGGCGGTCGATCACGGCCTTTTTGCCCAGCGCCGCCTCGAGCAGTTCAATCAGGCGGGCCAGCGTCACGGTCTGCGATTCGCCAAGGTTGAAAATCTGGAAACCGATTTCCTTTTGCGTGGCGGCCACAATGCCGTCCACGGTATCAGTGATGTAAGTGTAATCGCGCGCCATGCTGCCGTCGCCGAAGACCGGGACCGGCTGGCCGCCGTGGATGAGCGTCGCGAACTTGCGGATCGCCAGGTCGGGCCGCTGGCGCGGGCCATAGACGGTGAACAGGCGCAGCAGGGTCACGTCCATGCCGTAAACGTGATGATAAACGTGGCCCAGCGCCTCGCAGGCCAGCTTGCTCGCGGCGTAGGGCGAGATGGGGGAAGAAATCGGGTCGCTCTCGTTGAACGGGACCTTGGCATTCACGCCATAAACGGACGAGGACGAGGCGATGGTGATTTTCCTGACGCGGTTTTTTCGCGCCGCCTCGAGAATATTGACGGTGCCCTCGACGTTGACGCGCTGATACAGCGCCGGTTCGGCGAGGCTGGGGCGGACGCCCGCGCGAGCGGCGAGATGGATGACCTGGTCGAACTTGACCGAGGAAAAAAGCTGTTCGAGCCCGGAGCGATCGGCCAGGTCGCCGAGGACGAATTTGAACGGTTTGGCGAGCAACTGGATGTCGCGGAGGTTCCGGCCTTTGAGTTGCGGATCGTAAAACGCGTTGAGGTCATCGTACGCCCAGACGGCGTGGCCATCGCGCAACAGCCGTTCGCAGACGTGCGAACCGATGAAGCCGGCCCCGCCGGTGACCAGAAAATTCATGACGACACGCTAGCAACCAGGGGACAAAGTGTCGAGCATACGGGTAGTGCAAACAAAAACTTATTACAACAAAGCAACCAAGAAAAAAAGACCTGCTGGAAATGAGTTCTGTTCCGTCCTTCGTTACTTTGTTTCTTGGTTGTCATTTTTTCACAACCCGTTCAGCACTTCAATCAACTGGCGCAGGCGCCCGTAATCGCGGCGGTTGAACCCGAACGCGATGCGCGCGAGATCCAGGTTGTCGTTGTCCTCGACCTCGTCCGGGGTCGGTTTGACGTTCCGGATGGGAGCACCGGTGATGATGTCGGCGAAATCCTCGTTGATGGCGGCCAGGGCGGATTCCGACGGCGCGTTTCTAAGCCGGATGACCAGGAGATCCTTCACGAACCGGGTGGATTGATAATTCCGGTAAAAGCGTGCGATGATTTTTACCGCTTCGTCGGCGTTATGGGTGATCTGGTAAAAGTCCAGGTCATCGGGCGAAATCAACCCGTCGCGCAACAGATGTTCCCGAATGTATTTGTCCCAGGCCTTCCAATAAGTGCCGCCGGGGGGTTCCACGAGGACGAGCGGCATGAGCTGGCCCTTGCCGGTCTGCATGAGGGTCAGCGCCTCATAACCCTCGTCGAGCGTGCCGAATCCGCCGGGAAACAGCACGATGGCGTCCGAGTGGCGGATGAAAATCAACTTGCGCGTGAAAAAATATTTGAAGGTGACGAGTTTTTTGTCCTCGGCGATGACGGGGTTGGCGGATTGTTCCCACGGCAGGCGGATGTTCACGCCGAAACTTTTCTCGGTGCCGGCGCCCTCATGCCCGGCTTGCATGATGCCCGGGCCGGCGCCGGTAATGACCATGAAACCGGCCTTGGCAATCTTGCGTCCAAAATCCACGGCCTGCTGGTATTCCGGCTGGTCCGACTGCGTCCGGGCGGAACCGAAAATGGTGACCTTGCGGATGCGCGCATACGGCGCAAAAAGGCGGAAGGCGTAGCGCAATTCGCGCAGCGCGGTCTGGATGACGCGCACATCGCCGGTGTCCTTGACGTCACTCAACAGCTTGACGGCATTTTCGACGATGTCAGCAATTTCATCTTCGTTGTGGCCGCCGCCCTTGAAGGCGATGAGTTCCCGGATGCGGCGTTGTAATTCCAAATCGGCGGGAGTGGCCGGCCTTTTGCCTTTGATCATGAGGGCAGAATAACGGTGCCGGGCTCAAAATCAACCGCCGGGTGGCATACCGGAGACATATTGAAACGGCGAAACCTTCCCATTAGCCGGCGTTGCTTTTTGGTCATTGACACCGGTCCCGGGAGAAACCATGCTATGCGCCCATTTTGCGAGCCCCGCCTGTGAGCGGACTTTCTCGCCCCAGGAAAGGAAGTGAGTTGCGTTGACTGAAATAAGATTAAAAAAAGGCGAACCCGTGGAACGGGCATTGCGGCGACTGAAGAAAAAAGTCGACCGCGAAGGGACCCTCAAGGTTGTGCGCAATCACCGGCATTTCGAAAAGCCGAGTGAAAAGCGCCGTCGCAAGGAAAAAGCCGCGCGGTTTTCCGCCATGCTGAGCGCGCGCTACGCGGATTTGTAAGCATTTGAACTGTTGAACCGTTGAATCGTTGAACCGTTGGCTTGTGGCTCCGGTTTAACGGTTCAACGGTTCAACGCTTTTAACAAATGTATTCACTTTCCACCTGCTGGAATTCCAAGCGCCACACGGATGGCCGCACCATGTTGCGTGAAATCCGGGACCTCGGCTTTGCCTACGCCGAGCTCAGCCACGGCATCCGGCTCGCCCTCATGCCCGGCGTCGTGGAGGCCGTGGACGCGGGGGAAATCAAAATTTCCAGCCTCCACAATTTTTGTCCGCTGCCGCTGGGCGTGAACCATGCCTCGCCGAACCTCTACGAATTTTCCGATGAGCGGTCGCGCGAACGCGAACTGGCGGCCAAGCACACCCTCCGGACGCTGGATTTCGCCCAGCGCGTCAAAGCCCCGATCGTCGTGCTGCACCTGGGCAGCATGGAAATGAAGGATTACACCGAAAAGTTGAGCGGGATGCTGGAACGGGACGGGAAGAAGACGCCCAGGTATGAAAAACTGCGTGCCGAAGCGGCCGCGGCCCGGGAAGCCCGGAAGGCCAAGGCGGTTGAGCGCGTTTATGAAACGCTCAACCTGATCCTGCCCGAGGCCGAAAAACGCGATCTCAAGCTCGGCATCGAAAACCGCCAGGGACTCGAGGAAATTCCGCTGGAGGGTGACTTTGAATATTTCTTCCGCGAGTTTGACAGCCCGAACATGGTTTACTGGCACGACACGGGACACGCCCAGATCAAGGAAAACCTCGGGTTCCTGCACCACGCGCAGCATCTCGAGTCATTGACCGGCCGGCTCGCCGGCTTTCACGTTCATGACGTGGTTTTCCCGGCGTCGGACCATGCGCCGCCCGGTTCCGGCACGGTTGATTTTGCCGCGCTCAAGCCGTTCGTGAAACCGGAGCACATCAAGGTCTTCGAGCTCAGCCCATCGTTGCCGGTGGAGGCCGTCAAACGCGGCGTCGCCCATGTCAAAGCGATCTGGGGCAACGAATAGGACGGAGCACTATTTGAACTGTAGCGTCGGCTGTCCCAGCCGACAGTGCCGCCAAGCTTGACAGGAAGCCAGACAAAGCAAAAAATGCTGATGGTAGCAATGCCAGCTTAGCTCAGCGGTAGAGCAACGGTTTTGTAAACCGTGGGTCGTCAGTTCAATCCTGACAGCTGGCTCCATTTTTCAGCTGCGCTTTCCTGGTTCCGAGTTTCAGCGACCGATATTCACTCGGGGCAATCCGGTTGAAGGACTTGAAAATACGTGAAAAGTAGAAGGGGTCGTTGTAGCCCAGCGCGTACGCGACGGACTTCACACTCATCCCGGTCTCCTCCAGCAAACGGCAGGCGCGCCGCATCCGCATGCGGATGAAGTAATCAATGGGTGTATGGCCGACATGGCGTTTGAACATGGTAAAGAAGCTGGACGGGGAAACGTTCGCCCGCGCCACCAGCGTGGACGCCTGTAAGGGCATGTCCAAATGCCGCTTCATGTAGGCGATGCTGTCTTCGACTTTTCGAATTGCCTCCGATTCGCGAGATTCCGATTGATAATCGACCGGGCTCGGCTTGGCCAACCTCGGCGGTTCAATTTCGATAACATTCATCGGTGCCCTGACTTTAGATGCGGCTCGCGGTGATCAACACCCATTCAAAAAACGACGCAGCAACTTTGGCGCAAAATAGCCGCAAAAGATCGTTCATTGGTGCCTGTGATTGTCCCTGAAATGCCTGGGAACCTACAATCAGCCAAATGTCGTATCCGGCGAAAGGGCCCTCGGCTGAAGCCGGTGGCGCGCCAGCCGTTTCAGGCCGACGTTATCGGGAGGCTGGCGGGGTCGGAAGGTTTGGATCGAAAGTATCGAGCCGCGGCTTCCGTCCGGCAGCGCACGTGCAGCTTCTCGTAGATGTGCATCAAGTGGGTCCGGACGGTGGCATTGCTGATATGCAGATGGCTGGCAATTTCCTTGTTGGCAAAACCCTCGGCAACCAGGGCGAGGATCTCCAGTTCCCGGGCGGAAAGCTGGTCGGTGTCGGTCGGCAGACCGGTCGCCGGCGGTGCCTGCATGAAGGAGCGAACCACCATCCGGGCGACTTCGCTGGTCATGGGTGCGCCGCCGGCGCGCACTTCGGCGATGGCTTCCAGGATTTCCTTTTCGTCGGAACGTTTCAGCACGTAACCGCACGCACCGGCTTTGAGCGCTTGAAAGATCATTTTGATGTCCTTGTAAACGGTCAACATGATCACCTGCAAATCCGGCATTTTCTGCCGCAAACGCGCGGTACAGGCGATGCCGGATTCACCCGGGAGATGGATGTCCATCAGCACTACGTTGGGTTGGGCGGCGGGAATTTTGACCAGCGCCTCTTCTGCGGAGGCGCAAACACAAACGCAACGATGCCCCGGCGTGCTGCCAATGAATTCTGCAAGATATTGGCGCAGGGTGGCATTGTCCTCAACAATGGCAACTTTGGTCATCACAGCTTCATCGGCATTGCGTGCTAATTGGGCCAACATATCATCAGTTGCTTAAAAATGAAACCCGGGGTTGAGCTCGAGCCTTGGATTCAGGGTAGAACAATCCTGGCCGAATAGAATCAGCCATTCGTCGTATTTCAGCTCGGGGCGGCATCGGGCTTGCCCCGGGATTGAGCCGGCAAGGGGAGGCAAATTCTAACCGTGGCACCGGCGCCAACGAACGATTCCACGGCACAACTGCCGCCCAGTTTCTTCAGCCTTCCGGACAGGTTCTTGAGGCCGTGTCCCTCCCGTTCGATCATGGGTTCAAATCCTTTTCCGTTATCGGCGATGATAATGTTCAGGGCGTTATCAACCACCGCCATTTGAAATTCAACCTCGGTTGCGCCCGCGTGGCGCACGACGTTATTGAGGGCTTCTTTGACCGACATGAACAATTCATGCCGGATGCGTCCTTCCAGGGTGATGGGGGGAAAGGAAACCGGGACTTTGAACCGACAGCTGATATGGGCGTGGGAAAAGTATTCACCGGTATAACCGCTCAAATAATCGGCGAGCGATTGGAGCGAATTATCTTCCGGATCGACCGCCCAAACGATGACATCCAGCGCCGAAATGAGCCCGTAGGCCTTGTCGGCGATCGCGCGAAACAAGCCGGGGTGGCTGGTGTTTTCCACCGCCGACGAATGGCGACCCGTGCTGGCGAGGACGCTGATTTCAGTCAGGCTCGAACCCAAATCATCATGCAGGTCCCGGGCGATGCGCGCCCGTTCGGCTTCCAATTCGTGCTGCCGTTCGACGCGTTCGCGTTCGCGAATTTCCCGTTGCAGTTGCAAGGTTCGTTTCGCCACCTGCCGTTGCAATTGAACAATCCAAATCGCGGCCAGGATTAAAACAACAAACAAAATGCCGACGACCGTCAGCAGTCGTTGAAGCGTCCACCACGACGGTTTCGCCAGCACCACGATGTCGGCCGGCGAATTTAATAGCAGTTCGAACGATTCCGGATGGTGGTCGAAGTGCCGGTCACGTGTCTGTCCCGCATAAACTCCGGTCAAAGCCAGCTGGCTGCCAATCCGCAAAGAAAATTCCGGAACCGGGGAGGCCAGCCGCGCCAGAAACAAATGCGTCTTCGCCTGCATTTCAAGGACGAAGGTATTTTGTTCCCAATGCAGCCCGACCAGCTTTCCCTTGATGCGAACCAGGCTCGCATCCAGACTTTCTGCGGTCAGCTCCGAATTGGCAAGGTCCCGCGCCGGTGGCAGGGGAGATTCGCTGATTTTGCGGACCACGGCTTCATGCAGAACCGGTGATGGACCGCTGATTTCGGGATAGCCAACCGCCTCGATTCTGTCGCCGGCCCGCAGTTTGGCCGATTCCGTTGGGATAATTCGCATCCCGACCCCGCCCTGCATTAAAAAAATCCGGTTCGGTTCCGCGTGAATGACTTCGCCCAGCACTTTGACGCGTTGAAAAGGCGTTGCCTGCACGTCAAACAAAAAAAGTTCGCGCGGCTTTTTCACCGGCGCGTCGAATGGAGTTTCGGGCGCAGGTTGGTCTTCATCAATGACTGCATTGCGCATGAGAACGTTTCCCACGCGCACCTCGCGCGTGTTGGCGTCCCAGACCGCGTAGAGCGTTCCCCGGATGCGCACACCGGCTTTCAGAAATGGTTTCAGATCGGATTCCCGGTATCCTTCCATTTGAGCGGTCAAACGCCCTTCGGGCAGTATCAACGTAATATTATTGCTCTTTAAATCCGTCACCAGTCCTCGAAATTCTGCCCATTGCACGTCCATGCTGCCGTTGATCAATTCATTCCATGTGGGCCGCACCGGTTCGGGCATCCGGCCCGCCCCCAAAAGGGTTATTTGGTCAGCGATCACGACCGGCGCAAAATCGCCGGCCCCGGAATGACCGGTGACTTCCCAGACTTCGCCACAGGCCGGAACAGAATTTGATATATTACGAAGACTGACCCAGATTCCGCGCGTGTTATCCTGAATCGACATCCAGTGATCGTATTGGACGTTGGCGCTGGTAACCACCCCGTGAATTCGCACGGGCAATCCATGCGTGGCATCCCCGATCAGCAAGCTCTGCACCTGTCGCGCGGTGGTCAGCGGCGACGGCAATTCCCCTTTGCCGGCGTCGCTGGCGACCACGACTATCTCTTTGGCGTTGGCCACCATGAGCCGGCCAAATATGATCCGCTGGTCCACGCCAAGGACGCCATGGCCGACACCGGTAATGCGCACATCTGAATTCAACAAACTTGACGGATCCATCCCGGCCGCATCCGCCAGTTTTACCCAGATTGAGTTCCGTTCGGAGCGCAGCTCAAATTCCAATCCCTCACCGGTTTTCGAAATAAATTTCACGGTCCCTTCAACCGTCATCCAACGCGGCTGATCCAGACTGTCCATCGCCCCGCCAATAACGCCCGGTTCGGCCGGCGGCACGGCGGCAGGTCCCATTTGTTTTATCGGGACCCCGGGATCTCTGAGAAACAACACGCCGCCATCGTCGGGACGCAGACGAAAAGTGTATTTGCCATCGTAGGGCGCATTGAAATAGCCGGCAAATCGTATGCCCACCATCTCATCGCGCGTCCTGAATTGCAGGTCGAAATTGGTCACGACTCCGGTTTTAACCGGGCGCAGCAGATTGAAGTCCGGCAGGCTTTCCCAATAGCCTTCGTAACATTCCGCGCGCAATCCCGGCAACAGATTGGTGTTGCCCGGCGCTTCATCCGAGGCGGAATGCCAAAGCGCCGAATCAGGAATTTTTTGCCATAACCCGTTGGAGCTTGCATAACTCACTTCCAGACCGTAATCGTGAAGACAATTGAACCAGTCCAATCGCAGCGGAATTTGTCCTGCTTTCAACGTGACATCGCGATACAGGGTTCGTTGGAAGTGGATGCCATCGTCGTCAATGGTCGGCGCGGTGGAAATTTCTACACCCAGGTCGCGTTTGTGTAAAAGACAATACCAGTGCTGGATCCGAATTTTTTCGCCCGGAGAAATTTCCGGCCCGAAATCGCCAAGCTCCAGCAACTCAACTCCGGTTTCGTCTCCGGCGATCAGCACGCCGACTTTTGGCCGACTCGCCGCGTAAACGGTCACATGAAGATCCACATCGCGATAGATCCGGGGTTCGGAGCTGAATGCCTGCGTCAGCTGCTGCAGATTGGTAATGGTCTGGGCCCCGGCTGAAAAAGTGAACGCGATCAGGAATAGCGCCGGCGCAAATCGAATCCGAAGCAACACCCCTCGGCGAACCCTGTTTGGTTCATCGGACATGTCCTTTAGTTTAGCCGCTTTCGTTTCATGAACCCGACTTGAGTTTGAGCACGACGATGCTGTGCGGCGGCAGGGTGTAAATAAAATCGGCTTTGACACCGCGCACCGTCGTCGCGACCGGCACGATCCTTCCCGGTTGAGTGATCGAGTTGGAATCATCGGGCTTTCCCGTCAGGGTGACCGCACCGGCTTTGGAGGCGACCGAGGCAAGCCCTTTGATTTTGATATTCAGCGGTTCCGCCGTTGCCTGCGGATTCACCAGCTTGAGGAAGATCTCGCCGGTTTGGCCGTCACGCGTCGCGCAACCCTGGACGGCGGTTTCGAGGGACGCGGTGGAGAGGATTTCATCCCCAAGATTCCGGCTGAACATCTGAAACGCGTAATAGCTCGGCGAACCGTAAGCTGAAATCGCATCATAGCCGATCAGGTCCGGACGCCACTGGCGTCCGCCGGGGTTCACGTTAACGAAGAGCGGCGCATAACATTGCATTTTGATGAGGTCGGAATTCCGCTCCATCGCCGCCATAAACGCGGCGTCGCCAATCGCGGCATTCAGGTTCGGAGTCGGTGGTTCTTTCTGTGAACGCTTGTCCCAGGGAGGAAACGAGGTTTCATAGGCCGCCCATTCGCCAACGAAAATTTCCGGGCCCTGGCGGTCGTATTTACCGGCAAATTCCGGCGACATGTGCAGAAACGTGTCTACGGAGCGATAGTAATGCTCGTCCGTCATGTCAGGTTTGCGACTGCGGACATGGGTGCTTTCTGGCTGGTCGTTGCCGAAAGTTGAAATGGTCTTGAGCTGCGGATACCGCGCTTTGATCGCGTCGTAAATTTGCGCGAACCGCGCGTCGTAGCTTTTCGATTTGTCGAACCAGTCCTCGTTGCCGATTTCGACATAAGTGAGCTTGAAAGGCGCCGGATGACCGTCTTTCGCGCGTCGCGCGCCCCAGGTCGTGTTCGTGTCACCCGTCACATATTCGATTTCTTCGAGGGCTTCCTCCACGAATGGTTCGAGGTCGGGACCGGGATTAACGTGTGCTCCTTTGAGCGAATAGCCGGCATAAACCGCGAGCACGGGTTCCGCCTTCATGTCTTCGCACCAGGCGAGAAATTCCAAAAGCCCCAGCCCGTCCGTCGAATAATAGCCCCATGGACACGGATGCCCGTGACGTTCTTCGATTGGCCCGATGGTTTTCTTCCAGTCGAAACGCGTCTCGACCGTATCGCCCTCAACGTAATTGCCACCGGGAAAACGCAGGAACTTTGGATTCAAATCCACCAGCATCTGCATCAAGTCCTTGCGAAAACCATTCGGCTGATCATTCCAAGTCGGCGGGAAAAGCGAAACCAACCCGAACCAGACGGTTCCGGTTGATCAAGGGCGATCTGAAAACGTGCTTTGGTCGTCGGCGTCACTTTGCCGGTTTTGAGAACCACTTCAAATTTTTTCCAATCCGCCGCCAGCCCTTTGAATTGTTCCGAAGCGTAAACAAGGCGGCCATCGTCGCTGACAATGGAAACGGTGACCGGGCCGGTGAAGCCGGCTTCGCTCCTGGCCAAAAGCGTCGCGCGGTAGCGCGTGTTCGGCTGCACGGGAATTCCCCAATAGCCGGTGTTCGCCACGCTGCCCGCGTGATTTTTGGCGGCCTTCGTCACGGTCAGGCGCAAGCTCATTGTAAGTTTGTCGTTGAACGAATTGGTCGGGTCGAGCGCCATGGTTGCCTCGGCGCCACTGTCGTCGACCAGCTCCCAATTGACCGGCGCGGTCGCACTGTCGAGAAAGGCGCGATTGCGGATCAACTCCGCGTACAGTCCGCCGTCATAGGCATGATTGATCTCCTCCGTCATCAACCCGTAAAGCCGCGGGCTTACTTTTCCGGCGGATTGACTGGCATCCACGGTGAACGTCGGAGCGGCCGGGGAATGAAGAGCCAGGGCGATGGCGCAGATTGACAAGGTGGCGAGTTTTTTCATGGGCAGGGTCGGGTTCACAGTCAGTTGGATAATCTAAAGAACTGTATTCGATTGGTGGCCGGGAGCGCGATCTGATAATTCGTGCCGGCGATTTGCGGCAGCGGGGAGGAAACGGTCACCCAATTCCCCGCCATCAGGTTCGTGGACGATTGCAGCGTGAAGCTGGCGGCCGCCACCGGCCACGATACGGTCAAATTTTGTCCTGACGCGGAAAAGGCAACGGTGGGGCTGTTCGTGCTTAACAATTGATCGGGCCCCAAGGCATAAGTCGCGGCGATTTCCGTTGCAGAAAGCGCCACACTATAAATGCGGAACTCGTCCAGCAGACCGTTGAGGTAAGGATTGGCACTCTGGGATTTGCCGAGGTAATTACTGACGGTGCTGCCCAGGCTCGATGGCTTGAGGGTCATCGCATTGTTGGTCCCCACCGGGACGCCATCCACATAAAGCATGCCCGTGTTCGCATTCCAGGTGACCGCCACCTGATGCCAGACCCCCGTGGTCAGGGCGGAATTGCCATCAAGCTGTTGCTCGCCACCGCTGCCGCTGGTCGTGATCGCGTAACGCACCTTCCCCGTAGTTCCATTCTGCGGCGTCAGGAACATATAAACCGTGGTGTTGTTGCCAAAATCGAAGATGCGCGCCCAGTTGGCCGTCGAGTTCAACTTCACCCACGCCTCAATCGTGAAGTTGCTGAGGGTGCTGACCATTCCGGCGGGGAGACTCACAAATTGCGACGATGTGGACGTCAGCGTCAATTGGCCACCCGATAAAGTGCCGCCGTTGGGCAGCACGCCGTTCCACGCCGGCCCGCCCAGGGAATCGGTCACCGTCGTGCCGCCCGTCTCGCTGAAGCTATAACGATGGGCCAGCGCGGGAAAAGGCGCGGTGCTGAAAGACCAAACGACGCCGGTGTTCGTGTTCAGTCCGGCAATTTCATCCACCCGCCAGGAATTGGCCGTCCCTCCAGCCAGCGGCGGATAGAAACTGGTGGTGGTCATGATTCCCATGAACTGCGGCGACGCCGGTGTGGCCTGCGCGACCGCGTTCGAATCGACTCCAAAATAAACCGCATGGGCCAGTGCGTTGCTGCCGGGCGTCCAACTCAACGCGGAGCTCAATACGACTCCGGTGGCGTTCTGTCCCGGCGAGGGATTGGTTGCCGGGCCGACGGCGATAAATTTATCCAACACAACCGTGGTGAGGGACGAAGCCGGCAGGATCAACGACGAACCTACGGAGCCGAGCGATTGAAAGTAATTCGTGCCGGCGGTTTGATAGACGCTCGAATAGGAAAAAGGAAAAGAGCCGAAGGTCACCGTATTGGTGGAAGGACCCGGGTTTCGATTGATGAAGACCGCCACGAGGCGCAGGCCGTCGGGCGAAAGATATGCCGAGGTCAACACGTTGGTATCGGTGCAGGTGGCGGCGATGCGCGTGAACCCGGGTTGAATGAAATAGGAGAAGTGCTTCATCGCCCAATAGGCGGGCGTCAACCACCAGCCATGTGCTTGCGTGGCGGTGCCGGGTGGCGCGTTGGTCCAGCTGCTTAAATTAAACGGGTTTTCAATCTGCACCAACCCATTCCCTCCGACCGGCCAGACCAGGCTCCAATAATTGTATCCGCTGGCCTGCTCAACCGTCAGCACGTTGTGAATCAGGTTGGCCTGCTCGATCATGTCGCTCAAGCCATACTCCGTCATGAATCTCGGCTTGCTGGGAAAAACATTCGTCAGCGCCGCCAAATTCGCATTGTAGCCATCCGGCGCGCCGTCGGAGCTGCCGCCGTAAAGGTGATGCGCCACGCCATAGAAACTGTTCGAATGCATTGTCCCGGCGTAATTTTGCACGTCGTTGAAGCCGAGGCCGACGACTTCGGGTGCGAGAATCCTCGGCGGCGAAGGCAGATTGGTCAATCGTTGGAACACGGCATCGAGCGCTTTGGAATAGCTGGCGTAGTTGGTTCCGTTGACGGTGTCTTCGTTGGGATGAAAAACGCAGGAATCGTAGCTGGCCGCAAAGTCCGGCTCATTTTGGATGCTGATCCAGGTGGGCGAAACACCGTTGGATTGGTACGCCTGGATCGAGTCATACCAATACTTTGCAAAATTCGTGTAAGCGAATCCGCCATTGGTCACGACGAGCGTGCCGCCATTGCCGACCTGGCCATTGCTTTTCAAAAACGCCGGTGGCGCCCACGAACTCATGAGAACCGGAACCGGATGTCCCAGGACCCGATTGGCGTTAGAAACAAAACCGGGAGCGTCCGGATCGAAATTTGAGGCGCCTTGATAACGAAACCAGTCGCCGAGCCGCAGCATCGAAAGGTTCAAGCCGGCGAAAGCGTTCGTGTAAATTTCCAGCCGAAAAGGATGGGCGGTGACCCAGTTGTTGAAGAACGCAATTGCGCCGCCCAACCCTTCAATGGTCTGATATATCCTGGTTGAATCAATGGTCGACGTCGCTGGTGGCGGCGGTGGCGGCGGCGTGCCATCGGTGCCGTTGTCGAGGTTGGACACCGTGAAAGTATAACCCGCCGCGCCGAACACAAATTTGTCCAGGTCCAAACCATTTTCGCGCGCGCCGATCTGAAACGTCTGCGTCAAGCTTCCCGCGCTGACCGTGAATCCCGGCTGGCCCGTGAATTGCGAGAGGTTAATCCATTTCCACATCCCGCTGCCCAACGTCCCTCCGCCCGTCACCACGTCGGCATTGTTGCTGAATCCCACGCCCCCCAGCCCGTTCACGAGGGTCCAATCAGAATTATTTGCCGGGTTCTTCGTTCCCAGCCCGTTTCCATAAAACAGACTGTCGTCGTTGAAACCGCCCGGCCCGACCAAAACCCGCGCATAAAGTTGATACTTGCCGGCAGCTGGAAACGTGACCGCGTAGGTCGCCACGCGATTGGTATCCCCGGGGTTGGAACTGTTTACCGTGTCCGTTGAAATCGAAATGAATTGGACGACGCCATCCGTGCCATTGGTGAAGTCGGTTCCCAGCACCCCGGATTCGGCTTCAAACGTCACGGATGACGCGCGGCCGGAATAGATCGTTCCCATCAGAACTACAATCGCCAAAAGGCGCACGAACAAATTCGGTTTTTGAAGAGATTTCATTTTAAAGTCGTTTTGATGGAAACCGTTCCCACCTTCAAGCCGTCGGCTTTGGCTACCAGCTCAATCTTTCCAGGTTGCCCGGGTTTTCCGCGGACAATCACCAGGCACAGTCCGTTGAAGGCTTTGCGGTCAGGCGACTGGAATGATTCAAAACTTGTCGGATCACCGTTGTCTGTGGCGACGATTTCACCGGGACCTTTGAGGTCAAAGTGAATGCGATCGTCCGCGCGCGGCACCGTCAACCCATTCTTGTCCGTCACCGTCACGGTTACAAAGGACAAATCCTTTCCGTCCGCACCAATCGTGCTGCGATCCGGCTCCAGCTTCAGTCCGACGGGATTGCCGGCGGTCTTCATCGCATCGGTGGCCCAAGGTTTTCCATTTTTGTAGGTTATTACCTTGAGCGTCCCCGGTTGATAGACGACGTCGTCCCAACGCAGACGATATTCATAAGGTCCTATTTTTTTCCGACCCAGCGATTTGCCATTGAGAAACAGTTCACCTTCATCACCGGAAGTGAATACGTGAACTGGGGTGACCTGCCCGACGCGTTCCGGCCAGGTCCAATGGGGCAAGATATGCGCCATTGGAAAGTCCGGCCGCCAGTGCGCTTGATAAAGGTAAAAGCGGTCCTTCTTGAAACCCGCCAGGTCAATGATACCGGCGTAGGAACTGCGCGATGAATCATACGGCGTCGGCTCGCCCAGATAATCCCAGCCGCACCACACGAACTCGCCGGCCACGAAGGGATGCCGCTCAAGGGAAGCGAATACCTTGTCGGCGGAGGAGCCAAAGTCCACGGCATAGAGTTCGTAGGCGCTCACCTGGTGAATCTTCGAGTCGCCGCCCCGACCATCCCGCACTGGCGAACTGATCTCCCTGGACACGGGAAACAGGTAAATACCGCGGCTGCTGAACGCGGAGGCTGTCTCGGTGCTGAGAATGAGCTTGTCCGGGAATTTCGTATGGTAGGCATCATATTGCGGATGGGTGTGGATGCGATCTGTCCCCGCAAATTCCGGCGTATCGCGGATCCCTTCGCCTCGGTAGTTCAGCCCGATGACATCCACCACCGCCGGCAATGGCATGTCCGGCCCGGCGTAGTTCATCGCCGTGATCGTGGGCCGGGTCGGATCCTCGTCATGCACGATGTCGCAGAGT
>Ga0265338_10002350_pt1 | contig 28552 bp, 21 predicted proteins | sample 42126metaG_FD_193579 | JGI IMG/M metagenome (GOLD analysis project Ga0265338, IMG submission 193579) | Rhizosphere microbial communities from Carex aquatilis grown in University of Washington, Seatle, WA, United States - 4-21-26 metaG | ecosystem: Host-associated > Plants > Roots > Rhizosphere...
GCCAGGGAACAGGCCAGGGAGCAGGCCAGCTCACGGCTGCTCCGGAGGCGGACTTCGTGGAGGTGCCGTTCGGCCATCCGTTGTGGATTCTGTATTCGTCGGGTACCACCGGACTGCCCAAGGCGATCGTGCACAGCCACGGCGGGATCGTCCTTGAGCATCTCAAAGCGCTCTCGTTCCATACCGACATCGGTCCGGGTGACGTGTTCTTCTGGTACACCACGACCGGCTGGATGATGTGGAACTACCTGGCCGGGGGACTGCTGGTCGGCGCGACCGTGGTGCTCTACGACGGCAGCGCCACCTACCCAGGGACCGACGCGCTGTGGCGGCTGGCCGCGCAGACCGGCGTGACCTACGCCGGAACCGGGGCACCCTACCTGCTGGCCTGCGCCAAGGCGGGACTGTCGCCCGGCCGGGACACCGACCTCGGCAAGCTGCGCGGCATCGGCTCGACCGGTTCCCCGCTGCCGCCGGAAGGCTTTCACTGGGTCTACGACCAGGTGCGGGCGGACCTGGAGCTCGGTTCGTTCTCCGGGGGGACCGACCTGTGCACCGGCTTCGTCGGGCCGTCCCCGCTGCACCCGGTGCGGGCCGGCCTGATCGCGGGCCGCTGCCTGGGCGCCAAGGTGGAGGCGTTCGACGCCGACGGCAAGCCGGTGACCGGGGAGGTCGGCGAACTGGTGATCACCGCGCCGATGCCGTCGATGCCAGTCGGCTTCTGGAACGACCCTGACGGGGAGAAGTACCGGGCCAGCTACTTCAACGCCTATCCCGGGATATGGCGGCACGGCGACTGGATCCGGATCCTGCCGGACGGCGCCAGCGTCATCTACGGCCGGTCGGACGCCACCCTCAACCGGGGCGGCGTGCGGATGGGAACCAGCGAGTTCTACCGCGTCGTGGAGCGGCTGCCGGAGGTCACCGATAGCCTTGTCGTGGACACCGGCCAACTCGGCAAGGACGGCCGGCTGCTGCTCTACGTGGTGCTCAGTGACGGCAGCGAACTCGATGACGGGCTGATCGCCAGGATCCGGGCTGCGCTGCGCGGCGAACTGTCTCCCCGGCACGTGCCGGATGAGATCCATCAGGTGCCGGGCATCCCGCGGACGCTGTCAGGCAAGAAACTCGAAGTGCCGGTCAGGAAGATTCTGCTCGGCACGCCGGTGTCCGAGGCGGCTGACCCGGACGCGCTGGCCAACCCTGAGGTACTTGGCCTGTTCGCCCCGGCGGTCGCGGACGTAGAGTCAGCTGAAGCGAGGCAGAGCGATCAACGTTGATTGAGGGCACTTCGTGACATCACCACAACGGCGTGGTGCGGCCATGTCGCCCCGGACACCCCCGGCGCCATCTGCGCGCAGCTTCGGCGAAGAGGGTGGCCTGCTGACGTATGGCGGCTACCTGCGCCTGCCGCAGTTGCTCGCGCAGCAAGTGCCGCAGACCGATCCGCCGGCCCATGATGAGCTCCTGTTCATCACCGTGCACCAGGTCTACGAACTCTGGTTCCAGCAGGTGCTGTATGAGCTGGAGACGGCCCGCGACGCGATGACGGCAAGCCATCCGCGGCGGGCCGGGCAGCTGCTCCGCCGGGTGCACGCCATCGAGCGGCTGCTGGTCACCCAGGTTGAGATCCTGGAGACGATGACACCGCTGGACTTCCTGGAGTTCCGGTCGGTGCTGGCCCCGGCCAGCGGGTTCCAGTCGGTGCAGTACCGCGAGATGGAGTTCCTGTCCGGTGTCAAGGACGCGGGCTTCCTGGCCCGGTTCCGATCAATTTCAGATACCGAACGGAACCGCCTGCAGCGCCGCCTGGACCAGCCGTCGCTGTGGGATGCGTACCTCGCCTTGCTGGCCGCCCGCGGGCTGCCGACCGGCGGTGACGACGAGATCCTCGGCTCGCTCCGCGTGGTGGCCAGGGACCGGGCCGCCCACGACGACCTCTGGCAGCTGGCCGAGGATCTGCTCACTCATGACGAGCTGGCCGCGCTGTGGCGCGCCCGGCACGTCCAGATGGTCGAACGCCAGATCGGCACCAAGTCGGGCACCGGAGGGTCGACCGGAGCGCCCTACCTGCGCAAGCGGGTGCCACTGCACTATTACCCGCTGCTCTGGGAGCTGCGGGATCACCTGTAGGGAGTGGAACGCATGTCGGAGGCGGCAGGCGACGTGAAGGACACCCTGCTGGCTGAGGCGGCCGGTCAGGCTGAGGCGGCCGGTCAGGCTGAGGCGGCCGGTCAGGCTGAGGCGGCCGGTCAGGCTGAGCTGGCGGGTCAGGCTGAGACGGCCGGGCTGGCTGGGACGGGCATCGGTGATCTGCTGGGCTACCTGTACGCCTACTACCGGCACGTCGCCGTCGAGGACCTGGCCGCGGCCGGGCCGCAGCGGGTCGGCGCGGTGGCCATCGAGCACGCGCGGCTGGCGGCCGATCGTCCCCAGGGCCGCGCCCTGGTGCGGGTCCGCCCGGCCGGCGAGAGCGCGGCCTTCGCGGCGGGCCGGGCGGTGGTGGACATCGTCACCGACGACATGCCGTTCCTGGTCGACTCGGTGACCATGGCCCTGGCCCGGCACGACCTGGACAGTGAGCTGGTCGTGCACCCGCAGCTACTGGTACGCAGGGATGTGGCCGGGGCGCTCCGCGAAATGGCCGGCCCGCTCAGTGAGGCCAGGGTCACCGTCAGCGCGGACAGTCACGACATGATCACCGAGTCGTGGACGCACATCGAAATCGCGGCCCGGCCCGGCGCCATCCGCGGCACCCAGCTGGAAGCGGACCTGCGCAACGTGCTGCACGACGTCCGGGTCGCCGTGGAGGACTACCCGAGGATGCAGGCCATGGCCCTCCGGCTGGCCGACTGGCTGGCCGCGGAGCAGGGCCCCCGGGTCCCGGCCGAGACCCAGGCGCTGCTGCGCTGGCTGGCCGACAATCACTTCACGTTCCTCGGCTACCGGGAGTACGACCTGGTGGGCGGGCCGGACGGGATGTCGCTGAACGCGGTGCCCGGCACCGGCCTGGGCATCCTGCGGGACGACCGGCATGGCTCCAGCTCGTTCGCGGCGCTGCCGGCCGAGGTGCGGGCCAGGGCCATGGAGCCGCAGCGGCTGATCCTGACCAAGGCGAATTCGCGGTCCACCGTGCACCGGCCGAGCTACCTCGACTACGTCGCGGTCAAGCGGGTCGACAAAGCGGGCGAGGTCCGCGGCGAATACCGGTTCCTCGGCCTGTACACGCACGCCGCCTACCACGAGAGCATCACCCGCGTCCCGGTGCTCCGGCGCAAGCTGGCCAGCGTGCTAGAGGCCGCCGGGCTGCCCCCCGACAGCCATGACGGCCAGGATCTGACCGAGATCCTTGAGGGTTACCCGCGCGAGGAGCTGTTCCAGATCTCGGCGGAGGAACTCACCCCGATCGCGGTGGGGGTGCTCGGCCTGCGCCAGCGCCGGCAGACCCGGCTGTTCCTGCGCAAGGACATCTACGGCCGGTTCATGTCCTGCATGGTCTACCTGCCCAGGGACCGGTACACCACCCCGGTCCGGCTGCGCATCCAGGAGATCCTGCGCGCCGCGTTCGACGGGGTATCCGTCGACTACGCGGCCACGGTCACCGAATCGGCGCTGGCCCGGCTGCACGTGGTGGTGCGGATCGAACGCGGGCGCAGCCTGCCGGAGGTGGACGCGAAACGGCTGGAGCGCCGGCTGGCCGCGACGGTCCGTTCGTGGGACGACGACCTCGCTGAGGAAGCGACCCGCACGCTGGGCGAGCCGCAGGCCCGGGCGCTGCTGGAAATCTGCCGGGACTCGATCCCGGAGACCTACAAGACGGACGTGCCCGCCGAATACGCGCTGACCGACCTGACCCGCGTGCTCAGCCTGCTGGAGTCGGACCAGACTGTGGCCTTCGACCTGTGGGAGGCGGAGAGCTTCGCCGGCGGCAAGCCGGTGCCCGAGGACCAGGCGGGCAACCCGTTGGATGCTCCCTCGGGGGTGTGGCGGCTGACCATCTACCGGACGGGTTCGCCGATCACGCTGACCGACGTGCTCCCGCGGCTGCAGCACATGGGGGTCGAGGTCGTCGATGAGCACCCGTACGAATTCTCCGGTGAGTGCCTGGCGGAGCCGTTCTGGATCTATGACTTTGGCTTGCGCGGAACCGGTGCGAGCGCGGCCCATCCCGGGTCGGTCAAGGCGGCCTTCGAGAACGCGCTGACCGCCCTGTGGCGAGGCCAGATCGAGGACGACGGGTTCAACGCCCTGGTGCTTGACGGCCAGCTGACCTGGCGGCAGGTGGTGGTGGTCCGCGCCTACGCCAAGTACCTGCGCCAGGCGGGCACCCGGTTCAGCCAGGACTACATCGAGCGGGTGCTGCGCTCCAACACGACCGTGACCCGGCTCCTGGTGCGCCTGTTCGAGTCCCGGTTCGACCCGGTCCACCAGGGCGGGGAAGCGGAGCGCAGCGAGGCGATCGTTGAGGAGATCCAGGGCGAACTCGACGACGTCGCCGTCCTCGACCACGACCGGGTGCTCCGCGCCTACCTGGCGCTGATCCAGGCCACCCTGCGGACCAACTATTTCCGGGAGATGCCGGGCGGCGCCGCCAGCGCGGCTTCCAGCGACACGCCCTATTTCGTGGTCAAGCTGGACGCGGCCGCGGTGCCCGACCTGCCCGCCCCCCGGCCGCAGTTCGAGCTGTTCGTGTACTCCCCGCGGCTGGAGGCGGTGCACCTGCGGTTCGCGGCGGTGGCGCGCGGCGGGCTGCGCTGGTCGGACCGGAGTGAGGATTTCCGCACCGAGATCCTGGGCCTGGCCAAGGCGCAGACGGTGAAGAACTCGGTCATCGTGCCGTCCGGCGCCAAGGGCGGCTTCGTCTGCAAGCGCTTGGGGAACCCGGCGGACCGGGAGGCGTACCAGGCCGAGGTGCTGGCCTGCTACCGCGACTTCATCGCCGCCATGCTGGATGTGACTGACAACCTGCATGCGGGCCGGGTCGTGCCGCCGCCGGGCGTGGTCCGCCGCGATGGCGACGATCCCTACCTGGTGGTCGCCGCCGACAAGGGCACCGCGACCTTCTCCGACACGGCCAACGAGATCTCGCAGAGTTACGGGTTCTGGCTCGGCGACGCGTTCGCCTCCGGCGGGTCCGAGGGCTATGACCACAAGAAGATGGGGATCACCGCCCGCGGGGCCTGGGAGTCGGTCGTGTTCCACTTCGCCACGCTGGGCCTGGACGTGGCGGAGACGGACTTCACCGTGGCGGGGATCGGGGACATGTCCGGGGATGTGTTCGGCAACGGGATGCTCCTGTCGCGGCATATCAAGCTGGTCGCCGCCTTCGACCACCGGCACATCTTCATCGACCCGGACCCCGATCCCGAGGTGAGCTTCGCGGAGCGGGAGCGGATCTTCGGGTTGCCCCGTTCCTCGTGGGCGGACTACGCCCCGTCGCTCATCTCCGCGGGTGGCGGGGTATGGCCCCGGACCGCGAAGTCGGTCCGGCTGCCCCCACAGGCCCAGGCGGTCCTGGGACTGGACGACAGCGTGCTCGCGGTGTCCCCGGACCAGTTGATCTCCGCCATCCTCGCGGCGCCGGTGGACCTGCTCTGGAACGGCGGGGTCGGCACCTACGTGAAGGCCACCGCCCAGTCGAACGCGGACGTGGGGGACCGGGCCAACGACGCGGTCCGCATCGATGCCCCCCAGGTGCGGGCCCGGGTGATCGCCGAAGGCGGGAACCTGGGGGTCACCCAGGCGGGCCGGATCGAGTACGCGCTGGCCGGCGGCCTGATCAACACCGACTTCATCGACAACTCCGCGGGCGTGGACACCTCCGACCACGAGGTGAACATCAAGATCCTGCTGGCGGACAGTGTCAGCCGCGGCGACCTCGCTCCGGCCGACCGCAACCACTTGCTGCACGGGATGACCAGCGAGGTGGGCACCCTGGTGCTGCGGCACAACTACCACCAGAACCGGGCTGTCGCCGCGGCCCGCGCCCAGGCCAGCTCGATGCTCCACGTGCATGCTCGCTACCTGCGCAAGCTCGAACGGGACCGGCGGCTGCGGCGGCGCCTGGAGGTACTGCCAGGTGACAAGGAGATAGCCGAGCGGCGGTCGGCGGGGATGGGCCTGACCGCTCCGGAGTTCGCCCTGCTGCTCGCCCAGGCCAAGATCACTGCCGCGCAGGAGATGCTGGCGTCCACGCTGCCTGATGAGCCGTACCTGCGGCGGGAACTGTCCGGCTACTTCCCGGCGCCGCTGCGGGAGCGGTTCGCCGGCCGGATGGACTCCCACCCGCTGCGCCGCGAGATCATCACCACGACTGTGGTCAACGACATGGTGGACCGGTCGGGAACCACCTTCCTGTTCCGGCTGAACGAGGAGACCGGGGCATCTGTCCCCGACATCACCGGCGCCTGGCTGGTGGCGCGCGCGGTGTTCAGCCTGCCCACGTTCTGGGGCCAGGTGGAGGGACTGGACGGCCAGGTGGATGTGGCCACCCAGATCGCCCTGATGCTGGAAGCTCGCAAGCTCACCGAGCGGGCCACCAGGTGGCTGCTGGACAGCCGGCGGCCGCCCTTCGACATCCAGGCCACCATCGACTTCTTCGCTGATGGCGTGCGCACGGTCACCTCGGCCGTGCCCAAGTTGCTCACCGGCCGGGACGCCACCGGGTACGCGGAACGGCTGGAGTCGTTCACGGCCCGGGGCGTGCCAGCTGACCTCGCGGAGCGGGCCGCGGCGATGGTTCCCGCCTACTCGGCATTCGACATGGTGCAGATCGCCGCCGCCACCGGCCGCACGGTCGAGGAGGCCGCGGAGGCCTACTTCGATCTGGCCGAGCGGCTGCAGATCACCCGGCTGCGCGACCGGATCACCGCGCTGCCCCGCGAAGACCGGTGGAACACCATGGCCCGGGCGGCCCTGCGCGAGGACGTGTACGGGGCGCACGCCGCGATCACCCGCAACGTGCTCGCGGTGACCGGGCCGGGCCGCCCGGAGGAGCGCCTCGCGGCCTGGGCGCAGCGCAACGAATCGGCCGTGGCGCGGGCCACCCAGACCCTCACTGAGATCTGGGAGAGCGACAGCTTCACCGTGGCCACTTTGTCGGTGGCGGTGCGGGCGATCCGCACCCTGGTCGCCGTGATCACGCTCCCGGATCATTCATGATCGGCGGCCACGGCACCATGGTCATTTCGAATGGCCGCGCTCGCGTAGGCTTTCCGCCATGACAGGTACCGACCCTACGGGCGAAATCTCGGAACTGTCGTCGACTCTGGCCAGCGTGGAAGCGGTCCTCGACCCCGAGGCCATGCGGCGCGAGGCGGACAACCTGCGGGAGCGGGCCGGGGATCCCGGGCTCTGGGACGACCAGGAGAAGGCACAGGCCGTCACCCGTCGGCTGTCCTACCTTGAGGGAGAACTGGGCCGCCTGGAAAGACTGCGGCAGCGCCTCGACGACACCCGGGTCATGTTTGAGTTGGCGGAGAGCGAGAACGACGAGCCCACCCGCGAAGAGGCCGTGCGCGACCTGGCCAAGTTGCGCAAGGAGATCGACCAGCTTGAGATCCGCACCCTGCTGTCCGGCGAGTACGACGCCCGTGAGGCATTGATCACCATCAACGCGCAGGCGGGCGGCGCCGACGCGGCCGACTGGGCCGAGGGCCTGCGGCGCATCTACCTGCGCTGGGCTGAGCGGCACGGGTACGACACCGAGATCTATGACACCTCCTACGCGGAGGAGGCGGGCATCAAGTCCACCACCTTCGCGGTCAAGACCCCGTACGCCTACGGCACACTGCGTGGCGAGCACGGCACGCACCGCATGGTCCGGATCTCCAAGTACGACAACCAGGGCCGCAGGCAGACCTCGTTCGCCGGAGTGGACGTCATCCCGGTCGTGGAGCGAGCCGATCACATCGAAATTCCCGATGATGACATCCGGCTCGACGTCTACCGGTCCAGCGGGCCGGGCGGCCAGGGAGTGAACACGACCGACTCGGCGGTGCGGATCACCCACCTGCCGACCGGGATCGTGGTCTCCTGCCAGAACGAGCGCAGCCAGATCCAGAACCGGGCCAGCGCCATGGCGGTGCTCCAGGCCAAGCTGCTGGAGCGCAAGCGCGAGGAGCAGGCGGCCAAGATGCAGGAACTGCGTGGGGACGGGGCAGGCAGTTGGGGGACCCAGATCCGCAACTACGTCCTGCACCCTTACCAGAACGTCAAGGACCTGCGCACCGGCCACGAGACCGGGAACACCGCGGCGGTCATGGATGGCGAGATCGACGATTTCATCGAGGCCGAGATCCGGTGGCTGCGCAAGCAGCCCAATGGCAGGTGAGGGATCCAGGCGGTCAGTGGGCCAGCTGTAGCGCCAGGGTCACCAGGAGCAGCGTGAGGATCGCGGCCGCCACGATGGGCAGGCTCAAGCCCGGCGAGCGGTGCAGATGCGCCCGCGACGCCTGGCAGGACGTGCAGCGCCCCTCGACAACCGGTCCAGCGCACTGTGCGCAGATGAGGTGTTCGCAGCTCATGTCTGTCCCCTCCAGCCGGCGCCTGACCGGTCACTTCGGCGGTGTTGGACGTTCCAGGCCAGTTTCCCCCCTAGACTGTCCCCTGGCCAAACCGGACAGCCTGATCGTGCCGGGAAGGCTGGGAAGGCGGCCGGTTCCGGGGCCGCGTGGCCGAAGGTTTGTGAGCGTTGTGATGGGCCTGTGATCCACTTCGATAACGTCACGAAGATGTACCCGAACCAGAGCCGTCCAGCCCTGGAGAACGTCAACATCGACGTCGAGAAGGGTGAGTTCGTCTTCCTGGTCGGGCCGTCGGGTTCGGGTAAGTCGACGTTCCTGAGGCTTGTCCTCAAAGAGGAGGACCCGACCAACGGGAAGATCCAGGTCGCGGGCAAGGATCTGGCCCGGCTCACGAGCTGGAAGGTCCCGTACATGCGGCGCAGGATCGGCTGCGTGTTCCAGGACTTCCGCCTCCTCCCGAACAAAAACGTGTACCAGAATGTCGCTTTCGCCCTCCAGGTCATCGGGAAGCCCCGGCGGTTCATCCGCAAGGTCGTCCCCGAGGTGGTAGACCTAGTCGGGCTGGAAGGCAAGCACGACAGGATGCCCGACGAGCTGTCCGGTGGGGAACAGCAGCGGGTGGCGATGGCCAGGGCGTTCGTGAACCGGCCGATGATCCTGCTGGCGGACGAGCCAACCGGGAACATCGACCCGGCCACCTCCATCGGGATCATGAAAGTTCTGGACCGCATCAACCGGACGGGGACCACGGTCGTCATGGCCACCCATGACGCGGCGATCGTGGACTCGATGCGCAAGCGCGTCATCGAGCTTGAGTACGGCAAAGTCGTGCGCGACCAGTCGCGCGGAGTGTACGGCCAGGCGTACTGACCAGGCCGGCGGGCGGACATCGCCCGCTGGCGGGGGCTTGGACGGTACTCGATACCGAGGATCACCGAGGGATCAGCGACCATGCGTGCACAGTTCGTCTTTCAAGAGGTCTGGACCGGCCTGCGGCGCAACCTGACGATGACGGTTGCGCTGATCGTGGTCGTCGCCATCAGCCTCTCGCTGCTCGGCACCGGCCTGCTGTTCGTCAAACAGGTCGACCAGACGAGAACGTACTGGCAGGGCCGGGTCCAGCTGTCCATCTACCTGTGCACCGCGACCAGCGTGAGCCCGCAGTGCCAGCGGAACGGCCCGGCCACGGCCGCGGAGAAGCAGCAGATCGTGAAGGACCTGACCGCCCTGAAGTCCCAGGGCGTCGAGCGGGTCTTCTACGAGTCGCAGGGGCAGGCTTACCAGCACTTCCGGCAGGAATTCGCGCAGGACAAGTCGTTCGCGAGCCTGGTGACCCAGGGCGAGATTCCCGACTCCTACCAGGTGCGGCTGCGCAACGCCCAGGCTGACTTCGGCGTGGTGGCGGGCACGGTGGAAGGCAGGCCCGGGGTCGACAACATCGTGAACGTCCAGTCGATCCTGTCCAACTTCTACAAGCTGCTGGACGGGGCGCGGAACGCCGTCATCATCGTCGCGATCATCCTGGTCATCGCGGCCATCCTGCTGGTGGCCAACACGATCCGGCTGTCGGCGTTCAACCGGCGCCGTGAGACGAGCATCATGCGCCTCGTCGGCGCGTCGAACTTCTATGTTCAGCTGCCCTTCCTCGTGGAGGGGGTGATCGCCGGCATGTTCGGCTGGCTTATTGCCTCCGCACTGCTCATCGCGGTGAAGACGCTGGGCCTCGACACGCTGCAGCAGTACTTCCCGTACAACGTGAAGCTCGGTCTGGCCGACCTGATCGAGGTCATCGTGCTGGCCATGGTCATGGGGATAGCACTCTGCGGCGCCACGTCGTTCCTGACGCTCAGGCGTTACCTGCGCGCGTGACGCCCGCGCATCCCAGGACGGTGGCCAAAGGGACCGGGGCCAAAAGGACCGGGGCAAAAGGGCAGGACCGCATGGTCATCGCCCGGAACCGGCGAGCCAGGCATGATTACCACATCGAGGATGTCGTCGAGGCGGGGCTGGTGCTCACCGGGACTGAGGTGAAGTCACTGCGTGCCGGGCGGGCTACCCTCACCGATGGATTCGGCCAGCTGACAGACGGCGAGATGTGGCTGCTTGGCGTGCATATACCCCAGTACACGGAGGGGACGTGGACCAATCACGAGCCCCGCAGGCCCCGCAAGATGCTGCTGCACCGCAAGGAAATCGACAGACTCGCCAGCAAGATAGCGGAGCAGGGCCTGACGCTGGTGCCGCTGGAGTTGTACTTTAAAGACGGCAAGGTCAAGGTCGAGCTGGCCTTGGCCCGGGGCAAGCGGACTTATGACAAGCGTCATGATCTGGCGCAGCGGGACGCCGCCCGGGAGGTAGAGCGTGCCCTCAGGCGGCGCGGGTAGCGAGGAGGCGGGACATGGCCTCCTACCGTAGGCGAGGGGCGCACGCAGCCACCCGCGGGCATACCGCGCCTTTCGTCGCAGTCAAGCGCGCGCCGCGGCCCGCCGTCGGCAGGCCGGCCCCGCTGAAGCGCGGCACCGGGGGGATACGGGTGAGCGGCCTTCGCGCTCGCATACCACGGCTGAAGCGGCTGAAATTGGTCGCCGCGGTGATCGTCGTGGCCGCGGCCACGGCCGGATTCGTCAGCGGGCTGTCCGGCGACGCGTCCGCCGAGCCGACGGTTCAAGCCTTCCTGCTGGCCTGGGGACAGGGACAGTACCGGGTCGCGGCCGGGATGACGGACGGCGATCCGGCCACCGTGACCATAGCCCTGCGCACCGCCTACCAGCGGCTGGGCGCCGCCGCGTTCTACCTGACCATGGGCAAGATAACGCAGGGCCACGGCCGGGCCGTCGCCCGCTTCGGCGCCTCGGTGGATCTTGGCCAGGACGGCGCGCCGTGGAACTACCAGGGGCGGTTCCAGCTGCGCAAGATCGGCGCGGACTGGAAGGTCGTGTGGAGCCCGAGCGTCATCAACCCCGGCCTGCGGCCTGGGCTGCGGCTCGCGGTGGTGTCCTCGATGCCAGCGCGCGCCGCCCTGCTCGACGCGGCAGGCAAGCCGCTCGGCGTTTCCTCGCCGGCCTATGTTGCCGAGGTAACGCCCGGCAAGCTGGCCAGCCCGGTGGCCACGGCCCGGGCGTTCGGCGCGGTGACCGGGCTGGACTACAGCCAGGTCCTCGGGGTGATTCTGGCCGCGCCGCAGTCGGCGGCGCTGAAGCTGCTCACCCTTGATCCCGGGTCCTACGCGAAGGTCAGCTCCGGGCTGGGCCACGTGCCAGGCCTCGTGGTCGACAAGGTCAGTGAGCGGCTGTTCGACAGCATCGCGCCTGACGTCACCGGAGCGGTCGGCACCGAGGCGTCCATGGCGCTGCGCGAGCAGGGCGTGGCCTACCGTCCGGGCAGCACGATAGGCGAGTCCGGGCTGCAGCAGGTGTACCAGCGCAGGCTGGCCGGCGCCCCGGCCATCAAAGTGGTCGCTGAGAACAAGGCGGGCCATCAGGTGGCGGTGCTCGCCCAGTGGCGCCCCCCTCCGGGGACCGCGGTGCGCACCACGATCGAGTCGGTGGTCCAGACCGCGGCGATGAATGCCCTCAACGGCCAGGCGGCGGGCGCGGCGATCGTCGCCGTGCAGTCCTCCACGGGCCGCATCCTGGCTGCTGGCGATCATGCGACGACCGGCACGCCGCGGGTGGATCCGCTGGATGGGCACTATCAGCCGGGCCAGGCCTTCACGATCGTCTCCACGGGCGCGCTGTTGACCGGCGGCCTGCAGGTGAATTCGCCGATTCCGTGCCCCAGCAGCAACGGCGTGGGCGGTCAGACCTTCACCAACGTGCCCCCCTTGACGACGCTGGGCAGCCAGCCCTCGTTCAGCACGGATTTCGCGCAGGCCTGCGGCACGGCGTTCACCGGGCTGTCGCGCAGGCTCAACCCGAGTCAGCTGGCCGCTTCGGCCGCCGCCTTCGGCCTGGGCGCGCACTGGAAGCTGCCACTGGATGCCTTCCCGGGATCGCTGAGCGTCTCCTCCGGCGGCGACGCCGGCCTGGCCGCCGACACCATCGGCCAGGGAGGCGTGCAGGTGAGCCCACTGACCATGGCGCTCATCGCGGCGGGAGTCGACTCAGGCATCCGGCGGCCGCCCATGCTGGTCACTGACCCGGCGGACCCCGGCCTGGCGCCCAGGGCCGTGGCCAGCAAACCGACCCTGGCCAGCTTGCGCGCGCTGATGCGGTCCGCGGTTTCCTCCGGTGCCGCGCACCAGGCGGATCTCCCGGGGACACCGGTCTACGGGCAGGTGGGCACGGCCCCGGTCACCCCCGGATCGCATCTGTGGGCGAGCTGGTTCGTCGGGTACCGGGGCGATGTGGCGTTCGCCGTGCTGGAACTCACCAAGTCGCCGTCGACGTCAGCAGTTCCCCTCGGGGCTGCGTTCCTCGCGGGCCTGCCGGCCGGCTGACCAGGCCCACGGCCGCCCCGGCAGGACTGGAGCCGGCGACTCCATAGCCGGAAACTGACCAGAATTTTGGTAACGCTAAGCAACTTACGGTCTACTGAAAGACGTCTTACCAAGTGACTGAGTGTCGCTTGGGGGGTTGCGGCCCCAGTCGCCGTGATGAGAACCGGGCCTCATCTCGGGGGAGGCCCGGTCCTTCAATGGCCGGCCCCGACCCTGCCGGTCAAGCCCCCGTGGGCGCACTTCGGCCACCGCCAGTGTCCACGGGGGTATCTCATCACCACCGGGGATGCCCGATGGGGCCCGCATCGCGGGTTGCCGTCGGGCATCCTGTGTGTCCGGTGACACCCAGGCCAGGGAATCCCAGTTGGCTGGCGGGCGTTCAGCAAGGTAGCGTCTGCTGTGGTGGACTCCGCGTCGCCGCGGCAGGCCGCTGGACAACTCAATAGGGGGTGACTGGCTTCGACTTCGATGGTTGAGCCAGGGGAAGCGAGCCGAGGACGGCGGACATAACCTCGTTAATACTGTGACCGCAAACCAATAAGTGCCAATGTTACGCGCACTAATCTCGCCCTCGCGGCCTGACGCGAGTTAGAGATTTGTCAGCCCGGGAGAGCCTCCGGCCCGGTGTCTGGCATCAGCAAGGAGGATCCACCGCTTAGATCGGTCGCGGGACTGAGCGGGACATCTAACAGCGACTGAGCCCGTCGGCGGCTGGCCTGCAGGACCGCCGGGGCTGAGAAAAGCGAAGCAGGCTGCGCTCGGAGAAGCCCTGGTGATGTATTGAAGGACGCGGGTTCGATTCCCGCCACCTCCACAAGACTCTGGCGACCCCTGTGCTTGCGCACCGGGGTCGTCTTGTCATTTATCCCAGGGGGCGACCCCCTGGAACCCCCGTCGCTCTGGCGACCCCTGTGCTCACGCACCGGGGTCGTCTTGTCATTTATCCCAGGGGGCGACCCCCTGGAACCCCCGTCGCTCTGGCGACCCCTGCGCTCACGCACCGGGTCGTCCCGTCGTACATTCCAGGGGGGCGACTCCCTGGAACCCCCGGCCCGGTGGAACTCTGCCGGGGAACCGGGTCTTCCGGCGGCGCCTGGCACCCTGGATGCCGGTGGTAGTACAGTCGCACCGTGAGGCTGAGAGACGATTTAGTCGTCGTCGCCCGACGAGTCGATGTCCGGCGCGTTGCGGCTGCGGATGAGCGGGAATTCATCCGGCTGGCGAGACTCAGCATCGAGTTCCATCGCCCTTGGATACTTGCGCCCACGACGGCCGCCGAGTTCCGGAAATACTTGATGAAGTCCCATCGGGAAAATGCCGAGGGATTCCTGGTCCGGGTGCGTGAGACCGACGCCATCGCGGGGTTCATAAACCTTAATGAAGTCGTGCTTGGCCCTTATCAGCGTGGCCTCCTGGGCTACGGCGCCTTCCTGCCGAGCGCCGGACAGGGTTTCATGACCGAAGGCCTGGACGAGGTCACCCGGATCGCCTTCGATGAATTGGGGCTGCATCGCCTTGAGGCAGACATTCAGCCCGGCAACCGGGCTTCGCTGAGGCTGGTGCAGAAAGCGGGATTCCGCCGTGAAGGGCTGTCCCCTGACTTCATCTTCATCGATGGCCAGTGGAAAGACCATGAGCGCTGGGCCAAGATCAATATTCGTGGCGGGAACCCCGTGACGCTGTGATCGCGGTCACCGGTCCGCCAGGCAGGCTGCTGTTCTGACAGCCTGCGTCACCGGCGCGGGATTTCCCCTCGTTACCGTGCTGTCCTTGCGGTTCATGGAGCGGTAATCCTCCGGACATCTCGGTGTATTACGGACTGGCCAAGATCGTGCTGGTAGCCCCCCATGACGGAGGACGGCCCATGACCGCGATCCTCGATCCGCCGATCACCACTGCCGCAGCGGAGGAACGCCAGAAGCTGCAGCGCCACTTCGGCCGTTTCGACATCCTGTTCTTCCTGGTCTGCACGATCGTTGGCGTCGACACGATCGCATCCGTCGCGTCGAGCGGGGGCGAGGCATTCACCTGGATGATCGTGTTCGCGCTGACTTTCTTTGTTCCCCAGGCCCTGTTGTTCGCTGAGCTCGGCACAGCATTTCCCCAGGAGGGGGGTCCGTATCTGTGGACCCGCCTGGCCTTCGGGCACCTCGCGGGCGCGGTCAACAACTTCCTCTACTGGGTGACGAACCCGGTGTGGATCGGCGGGACACTGGCGTTTTCGGCGATCACCGCCATCCAGGTTTTCTTCAACCACGGCCAGAGTTACTCCACGCCATGGTTTTTCATCATCACCATCGCGTTCGTCTGGGTGTCGATTCTCGCGGCCATCCTGTCCTTCCGCGTCGGCAAGTGGCTGCCGACGGTCGGTGCATTCGCCCGCTTCCTGCTGCTGGGGCTGTTCACCATCTCGGTCGTCATCTTCGCCGCCAAGCACGGCGCGCACGGGCTGAGTGGCGGCGGCTTCAAGCCCTCGGAAAGCGGGTTCGTCGCGCTGGTCGGGCTGTTGCTGTTCAACTACGTCGGCTTCGAGCTGCCGAGCAGCGCCGGGGAAGAGATGGTCAACCCGAAGCGCGATGTGCCCTTCGGTATCGCCCGCTCAGCGGTGCTCAGCTTCGTCCTCTATGCCCTGCCTATCCTCGGCATCCTGGTTGTCCTGCCCATCAGCCAGGTGACCAACTTCGGTGGCTTCGTCGATGCCATCCAAATGGTCTTCACCGTCTACGGCGGTCATGTCGTGGCCGGGGCGCCCGTCCTCACCGGGGCCGGGCTGGTGCTCGGCGACCTGTCGGCCATCCTCTTCATCGCGTGCGTACTGACCTCCGGCGTGACCTGGATCATGGGTTCCGACCGCGCCCTCGCCGTGTCCGGCTACGACGGTGCCGCCCCCCGGTTCCTCGGGGTGATCAGCGCCCGGTACGGCACGCCGGTGCGGGTCAACATCTTCAGCGGGATCGTCGCCACGATCGTGCTCGTGCTAGCGCACCAGATCACCCATGGCAACGCGGCGAAGTTCTTCGGAGCGGTGCTCGGGGTGACCATCTCGACCACGCTGATCAGCTACCTGTTCATCTACCCGGCGCTGTGGAAGCTGCGCCGCAGCCATCCGGACACGCCCCGGCCTTACCGGATGCCGGCCTACCGGATCCTGACCGTCGTGCTGATGGTCCTGCTGGCGGTGACCGTCGTCCAGCTGGTGGCTCCCGGTGCGGGGATCTCGTGGTTTGGCGGCGATTTCCGGCCCGCTGGCTGGTCAGCCTCGGAGGGCATGACCTACCTGGCCACCGAACTGGCCCCGGTGCTGGTGTTCATCGGTATTGGCGTCTTGTTCTGGCGGATGGGCCGGAAGACCCGCCTCGATCTCACCGGCCGCGGCGTGGCCGTGCCCACCGACCCCGCGGCGGATGGGGCCGAGGGCTAGCTTCCCGGCCGGGCGGGCTTCCGGCTCGAGGCGCCTCCGGATGTGACCGGCGAGCGCGCTGGGCATGGGGCCCGCCGGCCTAGGACGGGCGGCCGGCCTGGGCCGACCTGGGCCGGCTTGGGCCTGCTCAGTCGCGGGGAACCGCGGCGGCGCCGAACACCCAGGAACTGGTGTCGCGGATGAACGTGGCCGGGAAACCGAGGTCGAACTCGGTCGCTGCGGCCAGCCGGGCGGCGGCGTCGCCGGGCAGCACGACGTCCGTGGCGCCGAGGTTATCCAGCACCTGATCGAGACGGCGCGCCCCGATAATGGGATGGATCGCGGGCGATCGCGTCCTGGTCCAGGCGATGGCGACCTGGGAGGGCGTCGCGCCGAGGTCATCGGCGACGGACTGCAGCGTCGCGGCGACCGTGCGCTGGTGCTCGGTGATCGTGGCCGGGTCGATGCGGGTACCAGGCTCCGGTCCGTCCGGCCGGCTGAACTTGCCCGACAGGATCCCGCCGGCCAGCGGGCTCCACGCGGCGACGCTCATCCCGAACGCCCCGGCCATCGGGAGCAGTTCCCGTTCGATGTCCCGCTGCAGCAGGCTGTAGGGCACTTGCAGGCCGGTGAACGCGGTCCAGTCATGCCACTCGGCCAGCGTGTTCGCCCGGGCGACCAGCCAGCCGGGACTGTCCGAGATGCCCACGTACAGGATCCGGCCCGCCCGCACCTCGTCGTCGAGGGCGCGCATGGTCTCCTCGACCGGGGTGTCGCGGTCCCACATGTGCACCCAGTAGACGTCGATGTAGTCGGTGCGCAGCCGCCGCAGGCTGGTCTCCAGGGACAGCCGCAGGTTCTTGCGGTGGTTGCCCGCGGCGTTCGGGTCGTCCCGGTCGCGTGACACCGTGTACTTGGTGGCGAGCACGAACCGGTCCCGGCGACCGGTGAGTAGCTCGCCGAGGATCTCCTCGCTGGCCCCGTTGCGGTAGTTGATGGCCGTGTCGATGACGTTGCCGCCCGCGTCCGCGTAGGCGTCGACTATCCGGCGGCACTCCGCCCGGGGCGCGCCCACACCGCCCTGCTCACCGAAGGTCATGGCGCCGAGGAAGAGTTCGGACACGCGCAGCCCGCTGGTCCCGAACCGCCGGTAGCGCATCAGCTCAGCGCCCCGGCCGGGCGGGTAGTCATGGTTGTCATGCTGGTGACTATACAAGTTGTTTAGACACTCTGTCTATACACCCAAATGATAGCGTCGTGAGCTGTGCAGAAACCGTCATCTCAGGCCCAGCCGGCTCAGCCGCGGGCCCCGGCCGCGCGCCGGGGGGAAGGCCGCCGGGCCACCAGGTCCGGCGATGACCGCCCAGAGCTGCGCGAGGCAATCCTGGACGCGACCGCGGGCCTGCTCGCGGGCCGGCAGTTCGGTGATCTCGCGGTGAGCGATATCCTGCGCGCGGCCGGGGTATCCCGGGGCAGCTTCTACTTTTACTTCGACAGCAAGCACGACGTGCTCGGTGAGCTGGTCAGGCGCGCGGTCGCCGGTGGTCACGAGGCCGCGGCCCCGTGGCTGGCCAGCCCGTCCGACAAGTCCGCCGCGCTACGAGCCGGGATCACCGCGGGCGCCCGGCTGTGGCAGGCGCACGCGCCCATCCTGCGCGCCATCGTGGAGAACTGGCGCACCGACCCGCGGCTGACCACCTTGTGGCTGGAGCAGATGCAGAGCTTCACCGACGCTGCCGTCGCCCAGATCAATGCCGACGACGTGGCGCTCCGGCGGCTGGCTGGCCTCGATGTCGCGGCCATCGCCAGCTCACTGACCTGGCTGGGGGAGCGGCTGTATTACCTGGCCGCGGCGGGCATCCCACCGTTCGACGACCAGGACACCCTGGTGGACACTCTGCTGCATATCTGGACGTCTGCCCTGTACGGCACGACTCCTTTAGGGTTGCCCTCGTGAGTTCCCCACGTGACGATCTCGTCGAGCTGTTCGACTACGCCTGGCAGCGGTTCAATGACCGCATGGACGGGCTCAGCGATGCGGAATGGGGCTGGGAGCCGGTCTCTGACGACCGGATCACGCTGCGCTGGCGATTGGGCCACATCGCCGAGTTACTGCAGGCGGACCGGAACGGCCCCTGGCTCGGGCTCGCTGCTGGGCCGGGCGGCGGACTGTCCGCGGCCGCGGACTCGGCGGCCGCGTCGCTGTGGGAGCTGAACGTCGCGTACGCGAGGTGGCGCGCCCAGCTCACCGAGACGACCGATGAGTCGCTCGGCGAGCTCATCGGCCCCGCCGCCGGGCCCTACGCGGACGCCACCCGGCGTGCGTTCGCCCTGCACATCGTGGATGAAGTCATCCACCACACGGCGGAGGCGGCGCTGCTGCGCGACCTCTACGCCGCGACCAGCCACGGCTAGGTGCATTGACCGCAGCCGCCGGTGACGGCGTGACACACCGGCCGGTGACTGTGGTCCCGCGGGAATGGCGGCTGGTCAGCCGCTGCTTGGCGTGGCCGTCGCGGTGGCCAGGCTGGCCGGCGTGATACCAGCGAGACGGCACTGCGGCTGGGTGAGCCGGGCCAGCTTGTCGTGGCCAGTGAACGCCGAGGCGCACAGCGCTCGCGCGCGGGCGCCGCACTCGTGCATGATCGCCCCGCCGGTGGAACTGGGCATGTTCACGTTGACGCAGCCGTCCCGGGAACGCCCGTAGCTGCCGGAGTCATTGGCCGCCCAGATGCCCACGCCGCCGAAGACCAGGAGGAGGACCACGCCGACAATGCTCACTACCCGCTTCTCGCGTGGGTTGAGCGATTCACCGAATCGGTTGGGCTGGCGGCCTTCCATGCCCACCGAGCATAAGGGACCACGCCGGTTGCCTGACCTTCGTCCCAGCCGGTGCGGGGGCTACTCCCCTTCGCGGATGAGGATAGTGCAGCCTTGGCGTATGACTGATGAGAATCCAGCGGAGGATCCAGCGGTGAATCCGGCGGTGAATCCGGCGCGGGGCCGGCTCGAAGACGGATTCGAGCACGTGCTCACGCTGTCCCGGATCATCGTGATCGTTCCGGTGGTCGTCCTGCTGGTATCGGCGATCGCGGCGTTCGGCTACGGCACCGAGGTGTTCGTCACCTCGATCGCGGGCGTTTTCGAAACCCGGCCGGTGGGCGAGAAGCTGGGGGTCTTCCTGACCGAGATCGACCTGTTCCTGATCGGCGCGACCCTGATCATCGCCGCGTATGGCTTGTATGAGCTGTTCATCAGCAGGATCACGCCCACCGGGACGCACCTGCGGTTGCCGCACTGGCTGGAGATGAACGACCTGAACGACCTGAAGGCGCGGGTCGTCTCCATGATCATCCTGGTCTCAGCGGTGAGCTTCGTGGACGTCGTCGTGCATTTCGGCCAGGCGCTGCAGGTGCTCTACCTCGGTGCCGCTGTCGCGCTGGTGATCGGTGCGCTCACGCTCTTCATGCGATTCGGCTCGGAGGGCAACGGGGGCGGCCAGGAGTAGCAGTAGCCGCGGGCTAGCCCGGCTGCGCCGGCCCCGCCGCCGGGAGCCAGCGCTCCAGCCAGTCGAACTGCTCGGCCAGCACATGCAGCACCGACTCGCGGGCAATGTAGCCGTGACCTTCGTGCGGCAGCATGACCAGGCGGGCGGTCCCGCCGTTGCCCGCCAGCGCCTCGAACAGCCGCTGCGACTGGATGGGGAAGGTGCCCGAGTTGTTGTCCTCAGTGCCGTGGATGAGCAGGATCGGGGTGGTCATCGTGTCGGCGTACCGCAGCGGGGAGACCCGGTCGTAGACCTCCAGCGCTTCCCACAAGGTGCGCCGTTCGGTCTGGAATCCGAAGGGGGTCAGCGTGCGGTTGTACGCGCCGCTGCGGGCGATGCCGGCCGCGAACACATCGGTGTGCGCGAGGAGGTTGGCGGTCATGAACGCCCCGTAGCTGTGCCCGCCCACCGCGGTCCGGGCGGGGTCGATGATGCCCATCTCATCCAGCGCCCGGACGTGCGCGTGGGCCGCCGCCGTGATCTGCTCGATGTAGGTGTCGTTCATCGTCTCGGGGTCACCGATCACCGGCATGGTCGCGTCGGCCAGCACCGCGTAGCCACGGAGCAGGAAGCAGGCCGGGTCAAGCGCGGTCAGCCAGGTGAACTCCTGGCTGCTGCCGCGAACCTGGCCAGCGGTGGCCGCGCTGCCGTAGTCGAGCGGATAGGCCCACACGACCAGCGGGAGCCGCCCGCCGGTGGCCCGGTCATAGCCCGGTGGCAGCAGCAGCATGCCCGAGAGCTGCACCCCATCACCGCGGTCATGCACGACCAGTCGCTTGTCCATGCCGGTGAGCTGCGGGTGAGGGTCAGGCCACCCGGTCAGCGCCCGGCGGCTGGATCCATCGAGCGCCGCGATCACCAGGTTCGGTGGCTCGGCGGGACTCTCGTGCCAGAGCAGGACTTCGTCGCCGCGCTCGCCGACGAAGCCAATGACCTGGTCAAGGCCGTCCTCCGGGCTCTGGTAGAGCCGGCTGGCCTGCAGCGTCGCCAGGTCAAGCTGGTCCAGGAATGGCCGGTCCCCGTCCGGTGTCGCGCCCGTGCCCCGCAGGTAGATCGCCGGTCCCCGCTGCCGGACGGTGCGGGTGCCATCCGGGTTCAGGGTCATCAGCGGGCTGCCCGGATCACCGTAGGCGTCGTCGGCGCTGCGATCGAAGATCACCTGGCCCGGCTCCGGCGAGTGCAGGTCATGCCGCCAGGTGGTGACCCACCGGCGGTCGCGGTCGTACTCGACGAGCAGCAGGCGGCCGGGTTCGTCCAGGTCTGCCCACCCCAGACACCGATGCCGCACGGTAATCGCCACACTTTCCGCACCCGTGAAGGGCGCGGCCAGCCGCAGCACTCGGTCCCGGTTCTCAGCGGGTGCCACCGGATCGCCGCCGTCCAGTGCCTCGGTCCAGAGCAGGCTGGCCGGTGCCCGCTCTTCCCAGGACACCTGACGCGGCCCGGTCGGCACGCCCTGGCGGGGCACCTCGTCGCTCACCGGGAGATCGGCGATGACCCGCAGCACCTCCCCGGCTGCGGACCACACCTCGACGGACCGGGCAAAGTACACGTAGGGCACCCGGAACGAGAATGGCCGCCGCAGCCGGTGCACGAGCAGGTAAGCCCCGTCTGGGGACTCCTCGATGGCCTGGTAGAGCCCGGGCGGCCCGAGTTCCGTGCGGTCGCCGGTGGCTGGGTCGGCCCGGACCGGCACGGTGGCCGCCAGCACCTCGAAGACGTCCTCGTCATTGGTGGTACGCAGCAGGTCCTGGAACGTCGCCATCTGCGAGCGCTTGCCTGCCGTCTCCTCCAGGTGCGGCTCGACCGGCGCGGTGGGCAGCGCGGTGCGCTCCGCGGCGGCGGCCAGCACCAGCAGTGACTGCCCGTCCCGGGACCACCGGACGGTGCCGCCGTCGGCCGATGGCTCGCCGCCGAGCACGTCACGTACCCGCAGGCCGGGCACTGGGCTGGCGGTCGCCGTGTCGGCGTCGGCCACCCACACGCCAATGCCGTCCGCCTCGTCCACGGTGAACGCGAGATGGCGCCCGTCCGGCGCCCAGACCGGCTGGCCCACCTGGGCTCCGGCGGGCAGCGGCAGCGGCCGCTGCGCCCCGTCGGCCAGGCGCATCACCGATATGCCGGTCACCCGGCGCAGCCGCCGGCGGCCGCCGAGCACCGGGTCGATCCGGGTCCCGGCGAGCGGCAGGTACGGCTTGGCCAGCATGGCCACCGGGGGATGCGACTCATAGTGCACCAAGGCGAGATAGACACCGCCGGGAGCGAGCCGCACCAGAGGGGTGGGCGGCGTGTCAACGATCGAGACGACGTCGTTCGCAGGGGTCACGTACGGCATCTGTGCATCCTCCCACGGCCTGTCCGGAGCCTGGCTGGTCAGAACAACCGGGCGAAGCGGCGCAGCGACGTCCGCAGGCCCCACCCCGCCACGGGCCGGATCAGCAGGCCCGCGAGGGCACCGAGCGCGGCGGGCAGCGGCAGGTTCAGTTCCTCGGCCCAGCGGAACTCGGACCGTGATCCGCTGCCGGACACCTCGAACACGCCCACGCCGCGGACGACCCGGCCGGTGTGCCGGACCACGCACCGGCGCGGCGGATCCCATTCGGTGATCACCATGGTGTCGGTGAAGCCCACCGGCCCGATTCCGGTCCAGCCGGTCACCGTCGCGCCGACACCCTGGCCGCCGGACACCGTGGTGGCCCAGATCCACTCATGCTGCCGGGACCAGTCCATCGCGGCCCGCCACACCTGCTCGGGATCAGCCGGCACGGTGACCCGCGCCACGATCTCGAGTGCGCTGCCCACGCCCTCAGGCTACCGACGGTGACCCAGGCACCCCGGAGCAGGGCGGTCCAGCGAGAACAGGGAAGGGGTGATGACCCGGCCTTTGCTAACTATCTGTAGTCAAATAACTACACATAGTCTAAGCTAGCGAATTGATCTCATAAGGGAGTTGCTGATGTCCGGATCCGGGGGGGGCGCGAGCGGCGGCCCGCCAGCCGCCATGGAACGCCGTTCACCTGGTGCCGGTGCCCGTCGGATGGCGGGGGTGCTGGCCATGGCCCTGCTGCTGCTCGCTGGTCTCATCGTCGCTCTCGGGACTGGTGTTCCACCAGCCGCGGCGGAGCGGACGCAGGCCTCATCGAGGCAGGCCCATCGGCTGCGGGGAACGACCGCATCGTTCGGTGTACCGGCCTGCGCCGCGTTCTGGCCGGTGGGCAGCTCAGCCCAGATGGGCACCAGCACCATCAGCACACCGCCCTGCTCCACCCCCATCACCCAGACGTCGCCGACGGCCGGCGCGACCACGGCGGCTGGATCGTCGCGGTTCACTGATCAGCTGGCCACGACCGGGCAGCACGGCGCTGTCAGCTTCGTCACCACCAGCACGCCGGCCTGCGGGGTGGCGGTGTCGCCGGCCGGTGTGGTCACCGCGATTGGCCGCCTGCACGTGGGCAGTTGCACGGTGTCGGGCACTGACTCCGACACCGCCAGAGGCAGGGGGACCTGGACCTACACCCTGGCCATCGTCTCAGTCAGCATCATCCAGCGTGAGCCGAAGACGGGCCGCACGACGACCCACTCGGCGAGCTTCACCGACCATCTCACCACGGCCGGCCGCTTTGGCCAGATCAGCTTCGTCACGATGTCGACCGGCTGCGGGGTCATGGTCTCGCCCGCTGGTGCTATCACCACAACCGGCCGCCTCAGCGCGGGCCAGTGCACGGTCTCGGGCACCGACTCCGACATCGATGGTGACACGGGCACCTGGACGTACACCCTCACTGTCCGCCAGGCCCGGCGCTGAGCCTGCGACGGGCCGGACCGGGCCGCACGTTATTTCACCCGGACCCCGGTGACCGCGAACCGCTCCACCCCGCTGACGTGACCTCCGGTGCTCACCACGATCGTGATCACCTGGCCGGACGCGGCATGGAAGGTGATTTTCTCGGTCCACGGCGTGGCCTGGCCGCCGGCCGCGGTGCAGCAGAGCGTGCCGGCCGGCGCGCTGGATGGCAGCTGGTGCACGCTGACCCGGATGCTCTCATCCACCCCGGTGATCTTCCCGCCGATGGTCAGCGGCGAGGTGACGGTGGAGCCGTAGGCAGGCCGGCTGAGCGAGAACGTGGTGTCGTCGGTGCCGACGACCTCCCATGGTGCGAGCGGGCCAGACCCGAACCGGACCAGGTGCACGACGGCTGAGGTGCTGAGGCGGCCGTTCGGCAGCGTGAAGCCGACCGAGATCCGGCTGTCGCCGGTGGCGGCGAGGGCCTGCCTGGTGACCTGGTTCAGGCCCTTGAAGCCGAGGTAACCCATGGTGAAGGCGAGCGCGGTCTGGCTGGCACTGAGGTGCCACGGCTGGTGACCGCCCGACGTGTACCCCGCCTGCCACGCCCGGACCTGGGCCGGGGTGGCGAACGGGTACAGCGGCTGGTAGCCGGCGGGCAGGGCGACCGCTGGGCCGGACCCGCCGGCTGACCCGGGGGACGGGGCGGACGTCGCGGACTGGGCCGGCGAGGCAGAGGTGACCGGCGCGGAGGCATGCCCGCCGGCGCCCGGGCCTGGTGAGCCGCACCCCGTGATCAGGACTCCGGCGGCAGCGGCGATCACGGCCCGGCGAGATATGGCTCTCATGGAGACTCCGCAAGTGATCAGCGGCGGCATCGGTGGCGCCGACGATCCATCATCAACCCGGCCCGGCCGGAAGAGCAGGGTCTTCGGCCGTCAAGGGCAGAGTCCAAGGTCTCTGCGGGGGGCCGCCCCTGGACACCGGTCCAGACGTTGCCTACTCTTGACTGTATGGTCAGTCAGTTCGCAAATCCCCCCGCACCGCTCGACCCGGCCGCCGTGGCGGATACCCTGCGCCCGTTCGGGCAGAGCCGGATGCTGCCCCGCGCCGCCTACGTCGATCCCGCCGTGTTCGCCTGGGAGGAGCAGCATTTCTTCGGCGGCGGCTGGATGTGCGTCGGCCGCGGCGCCCAGTTTCCGGCCGCGGGTGACATGCGCGCGGAACCTGTCGGCGACGGCAGCGTCCTGCTCGTCCGGGGCGAGGATGGCGCCCTGCGGGCATTCGCGAACACCTGCCGGCATCGCGGCCACGAACTGCTGCCCTGCGGGTCAGCCAGCCAGCAAAGCGTGATCATCTGCCCGTACCACTCCTGGACTTACGGCCTGAACGGAAACCTGCGCGCCGCGGCCGGTTTCAAGAACCGGCCCGGGTTCGAGGCGGATCGCTGGGGCCTGCTCGAGCTGCCGGTCGAGGAATGGCATGGCCTGGTGTTCGTGGACGGCTCCGCCGCGGCCCGCCCGCTGGCGGACTCGCTCGGCACCCTCGACGAAGTCGTGGCGCCCTACGAGCCGGAGCGGCTGGTGCTGGCCGGGCAGCATGACTACGAGGTCGCGGCGAACTGGAAGATCCTCACCGAGAACTACCACGAGTGCTACCACTGTCCGGTGATCCACCCGGAGTTGTGCCGGGTGAGCCCGCCGAAGAGCGGCGAGAACTACTCCGCGCCCGGCGCCTGGGTCGGCGGCTGGATGGACCTGCGCGACGGGATGGCGACCATGTCGCTGGACGGCAACAGTCAGGGCGTCGCACTGCGCAACCTGGACGCGCACGGGCTGCGGACCGTCATCTACGTCAACATCTTCCCCAACATCCTGATCAGCCTGCATCCCGACTACGTGATGACGCACCGGCTCACCCCGCTGGCCGCGGACCGCACCCGGATCGAGTGCACCTGGGCGTTCGCGCCGGAGTCCGTCGCGACGAAAGGCTTCGACCCGGGCTACGCGGTCGACTTCTGGGACATCACGAACCAGCAGGACTGGGGCGCCTGCGAGTCCGTGCAGCGCGGCCTGTCCTCCCCGCACGCGGTGCCCGGCCCGCTGTCCGCTGAGGAGGATGCGGTCTACCAGTTCGTCACCATGATCGCCCGCGGCTACCAGGGCCAGCCCGCCTGGAACACCGGCGCCCCCACCCGGGTCAGCGGCTGATCTCCGGCGTTCCCGGTCAGGGGAGCTTCGCGACGTCGACTATCTGCAGTTGCCGCGAGTTCTCGTTGGTGACCAGCAGGGTCTTGCCGTCCGGCTCCAGCACCAGCTCGCGCGGGAGCCGACCGGACCGGATCACGCCGACCAGGGCCGGCTGGCCGGCCAGGGCCTTGGCGGTACTCACTATCGCGAGGTTGGCCGCCGCGTCCCGGAGATGGTTCTTGTCGGAATCGCCGACCACGATCTGCTGGCCGTCATCGATCAGGGCCAGCCCGATCGGGTTCGCGCCCACGGCGACCTTCGCGATCAGCGCGTGCGAGGGATCCTTGCGCAGATTCTCCGCTGAGAAGCCGAGCAGGGCGTTGCTCTGGCGGGCCGTCACCCATACGACGCTGCCGTCTTTCGAGGTGATCACCCGGGCCGGGCTGCACCCAGCGCGCACCGTCCGGACGACCGCGGCCCTGCTGCTGCCGCGCGTGTGCTCGGCGCGGGGCACGCTGATGACGCTGAGCATCCCCTCGCCGGGATCGTTGCCATTGCTGCGCCTCGTGCTCGTCACATATAGCCACTTTCCGTCCGGCGATGCGGCGATGCCCACTGGCTGCAGGGTGAATGAAATAGAGCCGACCGGGTGCGAGGTGAATCCTCCCTTCAGCGCTTGCCACAGGTCGAATACCGCCACCGCCTGGCTGTACTGCAGCGTGACGAAGGCATAGTGCCCATCTCGTGAGATGGCGGCCTCGACCGCGCGACTCCCGTCTCGGCTCACCAATTTCCTGATCGGATTGGCGGCGCCTGTTCCGGCATTCGCGATGCTGATTACGAAGGCCCCGTTGCTAGTAGTGGCGATGAGGAGACTACCCTCCTTGGAGACGGCGATGGCCTGGCCCGCCTGGGCACCGACAGCGGGGATCGAACGAACCGAAGTCGGAGCGAGGTTGCCGTTGTTGCGGAACACCTGCACCGAATTGCCGGTCGAGACGAACAAGTATCGGCTGGTGGCCTGAACGCCCCACGGCTTCCCGGTGCCGGAGACCCCGGGGACCGGCACGAACCTGCTAGCCGGGGTGATCTGGCGGCCAGCCTGGGCGGCCGCCTTCGCGGTCGCGGTCGTGCACCGCGGGGCCGTGAGCGCCGGTCCTCCGCCGGAACCGGCCGACTGCGTGGCGGCACCGCCTGCCGAATTCCGCAGGACGGTGAAGATCCCGCCGCCGATGACCAGCGCCGCGGCGCAGGCGGCGGACAGGACGCCGCGCGAGTGCCACCACGAGCGGCTGGGCCGCACCGATTGCGCTATCGGCAGGCTGGCCGCTTGAGGCCAGGCCGGGAAACGGTGATCGGCTGACGGGAGCACCTGCGGGCCTGGCCGGAGTGCCTGCGGGGCGGGCGGGACCAGGTCGACCTCGATGGCGATCGCCGCTTCGCCGGTGGGCCCCGTGAGGTCAACGCTTCCGCGCAGGGCACCTGCGCGGGTGGTGTCGATGGAGATGTCCAGGCCCCCGGCCGTCTGGTCCACCCGAATCCAGTCGTGCGAAGGGCGCGGCACGCAGGCCCGGGCCAGGGCGGGACCGAGCAGCCGGACCGTCTGGTGCGGCGCCGCTGCGCCTTGGCTGACCTGCCCGAACCGCAGTTCCGTGCGGGCCGGACACACGGCGGCGTCGCGTGCCGCCGCCGTGGCCGCGTCGGCCACGGACTGGATGTCGGTGCGGGCGATTTCAGTCAGCGCTTCGTGGGCCGCCTTGGCGGCGGCCAGGTCGTCGCTGGCCAGCTGGGACCGGAGCGCGCCGACCATGCCGAGGCGGGTGAACATGTTCGGGGTGGTCATCGTGGCCCACGGTCCAGCCGGGGGAGGCGCCGCGGGGTTGCGCCGCCGCGGGCTGCGGGCCAGGTACAGTTCCCCCTCCATATCGACGTCCCGGCGCGGGGTCTGGTGCGGGTTGCGCTCGCGCACCTTGTCGAAGACGTAGTCGTACAGCTCGTTCAGTGAGACCCAGCCGTCCTCGTTCCGGTCCGCCTCGCCCGTGGCCAGCCCCTCGACCAGGGCGGCGGTGAACACCGAAGGCCGGGCGCGGCGGTCCTCGGTGAGATGGTCTCCTTCGAAGGCATACTCCATCGCGCTGCACGCCGTGATCACCGCCCGGCCGCGGCCGCCGCCCAGCCGTTCGTGCGGGAAGCTGTCCAGCACGTTGACGTCCCCGGCCGCCCGCACCCTGACCCCGTGCGCGAAGGCGCCGCCATAGCAGCAGTCCAGCAGCAGCACGACGGCGCGCGACCGGCTCGCCCGCATGCACCGCTGCACGAAATCCGCCGGGACCGCGGTCGAGCCAAGCCGGTCTGGGCGGGTGTTGGCCGCGGCGAAAAACAGCTCCCCGGACTCGCTCTTCAGCCCATGGCAGGAGAAATGCAGTAATAGCAGGTCGTCGGACCGGCTCTCGGTGAACAGTTCTTCGATCTGCGCCTGGATGACATGCGCGGGCCGGTTCCGTACCACCTGAACGGCGAAGTCACCGATCCGCCGGTCGCCGAGCACCCGGCCGAGCGCGTCAGCGTCTGCGGCCGGAGCCCGCAGATTCCGCAGCCCCGCCCGCTCGTACTTGTCGTTGGCGACGATCAGGGCTTTGCGCCTGCCCTCCATGCTCGCCCTCCCCCAG
>Ga0265338_10002351_pt1 | contig 28551 bp, 27 predicted proteins | sample 42126metaG_FD_193579 | JGI IMG/M metagenome (GOLD analysis project Ga0265338, IMG submission 193579) | Rhizosphere microbial communities from Carex aquatilis grown in University of Washington, Seatle, WA, United States - 4-21-26 metaG | ecosystem: Host-associated > Plants > Roots > Rhizosphere...
CACCCGCGGAGGGGTGGCAGAGCGGTCGAATGCGGCGGTCTCGAAAACCGTTATCCGTGCAAGCGGATCGGAGGTTCAAATCCTCTCCCCTCCGCTCTACCACCTAGAGCCGATCCCAGCAATCGGCTCTGGCGCTTCTCCGGGCGTCCCTCGGGCGGGCCGCCGAGCGCACCGAGGGGCACCGGGACCCCCTGAGACTCGTGCAGGGGCACGATCCCGGACACCGCGTCGGCCACGGCCTCTATACAGCTTCGGGCCTACGGTGAACGCTCGACTCGGCGAGCAGAGTCGACGACGCGTTACATCGTCTCTTCGAGCGGCGCAGCCGGGCGTTCGCGGGGGTCGCAGGCGTCGAGTACCGCTGCGATGAATCGTCCGCCGATCTTCGGCTGTCCGAGCGTGGTGGCAAGACTCGCCTTCGCATCTCGCCCGCGCTGATCGTCGCGCAGCGCGTCCCAGTCTTCGAGGCTCGAGCTCGACGCATCCCGCCGATGTGAGCATCCACGCGATCGTGGGTGCCACGTCAACGGTCCATGTGCCTTCGGGCACGTCGACAGTGCCGATGACCTCCGGCCTCGGCGGTGCGAGCGGGGTCAAGTGCGCGCTGGAGGGCGCGCCAACGCTCAGTGGCGGACGCGCGCGCCGGGGTAAGCACGCGGCGAGCACGTCGCACTAGACGCTTTGGCGGATGTCGTCGCGGCGCTTCTTGGCGGATGGGAGGACTACTACGTCTGGCCCTTCTTACCCTTGCTTATTGTGAGCGCGACCTTGGCCCCGTTCTTCAGGTGTCTGCCTGCCTTCGGGTGCTGCGCCACGACGCGTCCCCTCTTCACCTTCGAATAGACCTTCTTGATCGTGCCGACGCTGCAGTGAGCCGCCTTGAGCTTCTTCTTCGCCGCAGGGAGCGCCTTTCCGACCACCTTCGGGACGACGCAGGGCGAGGCCGTGCCCGGCACCTCGATCGCGTCGCCCCAGCTGCCGTTCGTCTCGCCGACCACGAAGGCCTGGGAGTCGCCGGAGCCGTCGGTGTAGAAGCCGCCGGCCGCGCAGTCGCTGGCCGTAGAACACGAGATCGAGTCGACCTCGGCCCAGCCGCCGCTGTTGAGCGCCGCCGTGCCCGGCACCTCGACCGCGTCGCCCCAGCTGCCGTTCGTCTCGCCGACCACGAACGCCTGGTGGTGGCCAGTGCCGTTCCTGTAGTGGCCACCGGCCGCGCAGTCACCGGCCGCGGCACACGAGACCGACAGCACCCAGGCCCAGTGGCCGCTGTTGAGGATCGCCGTGCCCGGCACCTCGATCGCGCCGCCCCAGCTGCCGTTCGTCTCGCTGACCACGAAGGCCTGGAAGCCGCCGGAGCCGTCGAGATAGAAGCCGCCGGCCGCGCAGTCACCGGCCGCAGCACACGAGATCGAGCCCACCTCGGCCCAGCCGCCGCTGTTGAGCGCCGCCGTGCCCGGCACCGCGACCGCATCGCCCCAGACGCCGTTCGTCTCGTCGACCACGAACGCCTGGTGGTGGCCAGTGCCATCCCTGTAGTAGCCGCCGGCCGCGCAGTCACCGGCCGCAGCACACGAGACCGACAGCACTCCGGCGTCACGGCCGCTGTTGAGGGTCGCCGTGCCCGGCACCTCGATCGCGCCGCCCCAGCTGCCGTTCGTCTCGCTGACCACGAAGGCCTGGCCGTCGAGGTAGTAGCCGTCGGCGTAGGAGCCGCCGGCCGCGCAGTCGCCGGCCGCGGCACACGAGATTGAGTCCACTCCTCCAATGCCGCCGCTGTTGAGGATCGCCGTGCCCGGCACCTCGATCGCGTCGCCCCAGCTGCCGTTCGTCTCGCTGACCACGAAGGCCTGGGAGTCGCCGGCGCCGTCGGTGTAGGTTCCGCCGGCCGTGCACTCGCCGACCGCGGCACACGAGACCGAGTCCACCTCGGCGCCACCGCCGCTGCTGAGCGTTGCCGTGCCCGGCACCTTGATCGCGTCGCCCCAGCTGCCGTTCGTCTCGCTGACCACGAAGGCCTGGACGTCGGAGCCGTCGGTGTAGTAGCCGCCGGCCGCGCAGTCACCGGCCGCAGCACACGAGACCGACATCACTTCGGCCTCACCGCCGGTGTTGAGGGTCGCCGTGCCCGGCACCTCGATCGCGTCACCCCAGCTGCCGTTCGTCTCGCCGACCACGAAAGCCTGGTAGTGGCCAGTGCCATTCTTGTAGGAGCCGCCGGCCGCGCAGTCGCCGGCCGCGGCACACGAGATCGAGTCCACCCCTCCAATGCCGCTTTTGTAGAACGTCGCCGTTCCCGGCACCTCGACCGCACCGCCGGAGGTGGCCGCGGTCTGGGTCGCCGCGGAGCTACTGGAGTCCGTCCCCTGCAGCCCAACGAGCGCGAGCAACCCGACCAGCCCGATCAACAAAAACCGTCTTCTCATCTCATCCCTGCTTGCCTAACGAGCAGAGCGCCCAATGGCCGACCACCCAACCGGTCGCGCACCGGCCCGAGCAGGCCTACCCAGACGGCCATCGCCACGTTCGGCTAACCGTGGCCGTGCCGTCTGCACCTTGCGCGGCCGAGACGTTTGCCGAGGTTGCGTTCGCGGCGTTGGCGAAAGCAGTCAAAGCGAGAGCGTCCCTCCTCCCACGATCGCTCCCAACCAGCATCGGACACGACCAGTGTCCGCATGTCCTCTTGCTCCGAACGTAACAAGCGGCCCGCGAAACCGACATCGGTGCAAACCCCGATGGTGAACTGGGCGGGGCTTCCTCGTCGCGGCTGACGAAAGTGTCGCGGCGGGCGACTGCGCGTACTCGAGAAGCCGATCGGCCCCCTTGCCGACCGCGATCCCGTCGCCGAGCTTCGGCTCCGAGGAGATCCGCTGCGCACCGTAGATCGCAACAAGACCGGGTCAATTCCAATTCCACCAGCACCTCGCCACGCGCGGCCGCCGACGCCTGACAAGCTCACAATCCCACCCACGAAGCAAGCCGACGAGTTTCTGAACCCTACGGGGACGATGCAACGGGACAACTACACAAACTCGCGGCCTAACCCGTCAACATTGAAAGGGGGCGGTCCATCATCGCACGTGTACCGGAGTCGAACTATTGGTCGTCGTGCCGTTACCGAGCTCGCCAGAGCCGTTAAAGCCCCAACAGGAAACCTTGGTATTGGCGAGTAAGGCACAGGCGTGGTTTGCGCCGGCCGAGATATCGGTCGCGGTCGTGATACCCGAGACTGGGATCGGCATGGCGCTACTTACGTGTGTGCCGTTTCCTAGTGCGCCTCCGGCACCGTTACCCCAGCAGGAGACCACGCCCGATGAGAGCAGGGCGCAGCTATCTTCGTCGCCGCCTGCCATTTTTCTCGCGGTTGTGATGCCTGAGGCTTGAACCGGAGTGGAGCTATCCGCGTCAGTAGTCCAGTACCCCTCCTCCATGGGGGGATCATCACAATTGCTCGTGCATACCCAGGTATCGTGCTTGTTGTCCCCAAGTTGGCCGTAGCTGTTCCAGCCCCAGCAGGAGACGGTGTGATCAGATAGCACCGCACACGTGTGGTCTCCGCCGGCAGCAATATTCGTCGCCGTCGTGATGTTTGAGACCGGAGCGGGCGTCGGGCTGTCGGTCGTCGTACCGTCACCAAGCTGGCCGACGGAGCCGTCTCCCCAACAGGAGATGGCGTGGTCCTGCAGGAGCGCACAGGTGTGCCAGTCGCCAGCCGACACCTGAGTTGCGGTCGTGATACCAGCTACTTGAACCGGGACATGGCTGTCGTGAGTTGTGCCGTTCCCAAGTTGGCCCGATCCGTTACGGCCCCAACAGGAAACCGTGTGATCGGCCAGCAGGGCGCAGGCGTGATACCAACCGACTGAGACTTGAGTCGCGGTCGCGATGCCCGATACGTGGACAGGCCTGAGGCGGCTCGTCGTTGTGCCGTTACCTAGCTCACCTTCATCATTGTCCCCCCAACAGGAGACCCTCCCGGAAGCCAATAGCGCACAGGTGTTGTTTGAGTACACACCGGATGAGATCGCGGTCGCGGTAGTGATGCCCTTCACGGTGACCGGGGTTAAGCTGAAGTCGACGGAAGCGCCACTACCAAGCTGGTGCCAACCGTTATCGCCCCAACATTTGACGCGGCCACTTTGCATAAGCGCACAGGCATGACTTGCACCGATTACGACCTGTGTTGCCCCGGTTAGTGCGGGGGCGCCGCGCACGACAAAAGTCAAGAGCCTACTGCCAGTGTCGACGCTCAAGAGCAGCCTGTAGCGCCCGAGCGTGACAGGGAAGCCATAAAAAACCCGTTCGATGGTCAGAGAGTGAGTGCCGGAAAAGTGGCCCGTCCCCGTCTTCCCGCCGTTGCTGTTACGTATCCAGCTACTCCTGCTATTGACCACGGTTAGCCATCTGTTCCCCGACTTGCGCGTCAGCAGGTAGTTAAAGTGCCGGCTTGTATCCGAGAACCTATAGATAACTTTGACCTGGCCGATCTGAGCGGCTGTAAACGTTGTACGGGTCAGATGGGCCGATATCTTGGCTCCGCTGTCTGTCGCGGCGGGACTTCTAGTACTTCCGAGTAAGGCGACGAGTAGCAGCGAGAGCATAAATGTTACGAATAGACGGATCTTCATGCGAGTCTCCTTAAAGGGAAAATCTGCTGAGCAAATATTCCGTCATGTGAGCAGCCCCACGCCCGGGGCGGGTTTCTCCTCGTAGCCAGGGACCTCGAGTTCGACGACGAACTCGTCGTCGGTCTCGTACACGTCCGCGGCCGGAGCGAGTGCGGGAGCGAAGCCGATCTCCTCGAATAGGCGCCGCACGCGGCGCTCCATCGAGTCGAGCTCGGGGGAGGGCGCCCACTTCGTGGCGGCCATCTGCCACCTCCCATCGACCGAATCGTCGCTCTCTGCCGGACCTGCGGCATCGTGGAAAACACCGACCGCACCGGCGCCCTCTGTGATAGCGGCGATCTTCGGATCTCGCGTGCGGTGTAGGAAGTACAGGACGTCCGCCAGACCCTCACCCTCGTATCGCAACCTGGGCAGCGACGCACGAGTCCCGACTTGGGCAAGGACATCGGGAATAGGACTCGGCTTGCTGAGTACAGCCGGCGTCCGGGGCCTAGTTCCGGTTGCAGAAAACCGCCGCTGGGCGTACAGTCGCCGAGAGGAGTCGTAACGGTTTTCCGAGAGAGGCGATCGTTGTGAAGACTCCATTGGGCATCGTCGTTGTCTCGCTCGCGTTCATCGCAGCGACGAGCCAGCTCTATGGTGCTGTCCCGGCCGTGGGAAGCAGCAAGACAGTGGCACTCACGGGCGCCATCGACGTCAGTGCCGGCTCCATGCATGCCTGCGCTGTCGTTCAAGGCACTACTAATCTCCCGAGCCATAACACTGTCTGGTGCCGGGGCTATCACAGCACGAAGTTCTGGGGCGAGCTCGGCGACGGCACCACGACCAACAGGTCGACTGCTGTCTCGCAGGGTCCGACGGGCGCGACTGGCGCGACGGGTCCGACCGGTCCGCAGGGTCCGACGGCCGCGACTAGCTCGCAGGGTCCGACGGGCGCGACTGGCGCGACTGGCCCGCAGGGTCCGACGGGCGTGACGGTCGCCCCCCCGACGCATACGCACAAGAAGGGGCACACGAAGAAGCACACGACCGCGCATCCGCCCACGCGGCACGCCGGCCTGACGGGTTGAGCGGCACCCGTCGGCCCTCCACAAGCCGGATCCGCGCTCTCGTAGCTCGTGCGCGCGCAGTCCGGTATAACTCCGATCCATGAGTGCAGCCGCCGACACCCTCAAGAAGGTTCCGCTTTTCGCGGGCCTTGACGACAAGGAACTCGAGCGCATCGCAGACCAGATGGTGGAGCGGCGGTTCAAGGCCGGCGACAAGCTCACCGAGCAGGGCACTTCGGGAGTTGGGTTCTTCGTCATCGAAGACGGCACCGCTGACGTCACGGTCGACGGCGAAGCCAAGAGAGCGCTCGGGCCTGGCGACTACTTCGGCGAGATCGCGCTGCTCTCCGATTCCAGCCGCACCCGCACGGCGACGATCACAGCCACGACGGACATGCTCACGTATGGCATGACCGTCTGGGACTTCAAGCCGCTGGTCGAGAGCAATTCCGAGCTCGCATGGAAGCTGCTCACGGCCATGGCCGCGAAGCTCGCCTAGCTCGCCGGCTCTTATAGGTTCTGCCAATGACGGCGCAACCCGAGCGGCGACTTGTCGCCGTGATGTTCACCGACATGGTCGGCTACACGGCGCTCATGCAGGCCGACGAGAAGACTGCCGTGGAGAAGCGCGACCGCTACGTGCGCGCTCTCGACCGCGACCACGCCGCAGCCGGCGGAACGGTCGTCCAGCGGCTCGGCGACGGCAGCCTCTCGATGTTCCCGAGCGCGCTCGCAGCCGTGGAGGCCGCAGTCGCGATGCAACGAGATCTCGGTGGAGCCGGGATTCCGGTGCGTATCGGGATCCACGTCGGCGAAGTCCTCGTCGAGCCCGAGCGGCTGACCGGCGACGCGGTCAACATCGCCGCCCGAGTCGAGTCCTTTGCGGTTCCCGGAGCTGTCTTCCTCTCGGACACGGCCTTCGACCAGGTCAAGAACCAGCTCGACCTGGAGATCGCGGCCCTCGGCTCGTTTCAGTTCAAGAACGTCGGCCGCCCGTTCGACCTGTACGCGATCGCAGGCGCCGGCCTCGTCGTCCCCGAGCGGTCGGAGCTCGAGGGAAAGGGCGAGGCGATCGTCGCCATCCGCTCGCCGCTGCCGGAACCGAGTAGCGAGCTCCTCGGCCGGGAGCGCGAGCTTCTCGACCTCGTCGGCCTCGTGCGGGCGAACCGTGTCGTGACGATGACGGGACCGGGCGGAGTGGGGAAGACGCGCCTTTCGACCGAAGTCGCACGCACGCTTGCGCCCGAGTTTCCCGACGGCGCGGCGTTCGTCGGTTTCGCCGACGTGACCGACGCGAGCGGGTTCCTCGCCGCGCTCGCCGCGGCGATCGACGTGAAGGAAGCGGAGGAGCGCTCGTTTGCGGACGGCATCGTCTCGCTCATCGGCGACCGCACAGTGCTGCTCGTCCTCGACAACCTCGAACAGATCGTCGAAGCGGCGCCAGACGTTGCGGAGTTGGCGAGCCGCTGTCCCGAGCTGCGGCTCCTCGTCACGAGCCGGGTTCCGCTCCGGATCGCCGCTGAGCATCTCTACGCCATCCACCCGCTCCCGACCGACGACGCGGTCGCGCTGTTCACCGCGCGCGCGGACGCCACGACTCCCGGCTTCGACGCCGCCGAGCACGCCGACGCCGTCGCCGAGATCTGCCGGCGCCTCGACGGGCTACCGCTTGCGGTGGAGCTCGCCGCCGCCCGCGTCCGGCTCCTCGGGCCCGAAGGGCTCCGCGACCGCCTCGACCATGCGCTGGAGCTCCTCACCACGGGTGCCCGCGACAGTCACGAGCGCCAGCAGACGCTGCGCGCGACGATCGACTGGAGCTACTCGCTGCTCGAGCCGCCCGCGCAGGAGGCGTTCCGTCGCCTCGCCGTCTTCGCCGGCGGCTGCACGCTCGCCGATGCCGAGGCCGTTGCGGGGGACGGGACGCTCGACGAGCTCGAGTCCCTCATCGATGCGGCGCTCGTGCGGGCGGACGGCCGCCTGCGGATGCTGCAGACGATCGCCGACTTCGCGCGCGAGCAGCTGGAGGCGTCGGGCGCGGTCGCCGAGGTCGCCGCCCGCCACGCGCGACGCTACGCCGTCGTCGCGCGTGAGATCCGCGACGGCGTCGAGGGCACGGCCCAGGTCGCATCGGTGGAGCGGGGCATCCTCGAGGATGACAACCTCCAAGCCGCGCTCGACACGTTCCTCGCTGCGGCACGTGCCGGCGACGAAGAGGCGCTCGAGCAAGGGCTGCAGATGTCGGGAGATCTCTGGATGTACTGGCACGTCCGCGGCAAGAATCTCACCGCGAGAGACAACGCGACCGCATTCCTTGAGCTGAGCACCGCTCAGACGATCGGGCGGGCGAGCGCGCTTCTCACCGCGGGCCTCGGTTCCTGGATGGCAGGTGAGATCGAGCGCTCCGATCGCGAATGGGCCGAGGCGCAGGCCATCGCGGCGGAGGTGGACGCCGGGCGCGAGCGGTGCATCGCAGCGTTCGCGCGTGCTCTCGCGCTGATGAGCCTCGATCCCGCAGCCGGGCTCACCGTCGCGATGCAGGGCCAGGATTGGGGGCGCGAGCTCGGCTTTCCGTGGGGTGAGGCGATCGGCGCCACGGTGCGGGGGATGCTCGAGATGGTCAATGGGGATGCGGAGACCGCGGCCGCCAGCTTCTCGCACGCGCTCGCGATCCAACGGAGGCTCGGCGACTGGGAGGGAGGCGGCATGTCGCTCGGCGGGCTCGCCGCCCTCGCGGTGCAGCGCGGCGACGTGGCGGACGCGCTCGATCTGTACCGGCAGTCGCTGACCGCGTTCGAGACATGCGGCGACCGTGGCGAGGAGGCGCGAATCCTCTCCGAGATCGCGTGGACGTATCTCGCCGCGGGTGACATCGCGCTCGCGCGGCGCTACTTCTTCGAGTCGGTGCAGGCGCACACCGACATCGCGAGCGTGCGGGGAGTGGGGCTGTCGCTCGTCGGGCTCGCGGCGGCGGACGCCGTTGATGGCCGTGCGGAGCGGGCGGCGACGATCGCCGCCGCGGCGGAAGTCTTCGCGGCGGCCGAGGGAATTGCGGTCATCTACTCCGAGGAGACCTCGGGACGGGAGCTCGTCGACGAAGCCCGGGCGGCGCTCACGGCCGAGGATCTCGCGCAGGCGACGGAAGTCGGCCGGCGCTTGACGATCGACGAAGCGCTCGAGCTGGCGCGCGCCTGACTGCTAGTTCGCCGCGACGCCGACGGCCTGGAGGCACGTGCCGAGCTCGATCGTGGCGGCGCTGTAGCCGGTCTGGAGGGCGGAGCCGGCGTCTCCGCCGACGAAGTCGTAGAACGTCGAACCGTTCTCCGTGTCCTGGACGCAGTAACCGAGATTCGAATGCACGGCGACCGCTTTGACGGCCGTGGCGATCCCGGGAGCGATGCCGCGCAGGGCGGCGCCGGAAATGCCGGCGTAGCTCCCGTTCTCGTTACCCAGCTGCTCCGCGGCCGGAATCGTCGAGCGGATGTTGGACTTACCCGCTGCGGTCTGCGCCGTTCCGGTGAGCACGAGGTACGCGGGCACGGCGATCGCGATCAGGCAGCCGAGGATCAGGACGACTGCTGCGATCTCGATAAGCGTGAAGCCCGACTCGTCGCGTAGGCGGCGCATCGCCCTTTAATCGGCGCGTCGGCCGTTCGACTTGATCCCCAGGGCGTTACCCTGCATCCGCCCGGGAGAGGTGTCCGAGCGGTCGAAGGAGCACGACTGGAAATCGTGTGGGTGCCGAAAGGTGCCTCGAGGGTTCAAATCCCTTCCTCTCCGCTGACGGCTGTAGTGCCGGCGGCCCAGCCGTCGGCACTGCGGCTCTGTCTCCGCGCCTCGACAGTCTGGGCTTTGTAGTGGATGATGGACGCGAACCCGAGGAGGAATCGATGAAACGCGTGATCGCTGCGAGCTCGATCGTGGTGGTGGTTGCCATCACGGCGCTCGTGCCAGGCCCTGGGCTTGCGTCGTCCCGCGGCAGCGTTATCCCGGCCGGCCTGGCGGCCGCGATCCAAGCCCGGCTCGGGGCGGGAATGATGAGGACGAGCTCGGCAGCGCAGGGCGTGCCGGGACCGTTGCTGGGGCTCTCGGTCGCCCTGTCCGCGGACGGTACGACTGCACTCGTCGGCGCGCCCGGCGTTGGCGGGGGCAAGGGGGCGGCCTACATCTTCCACGCCGCCGACGCGGGCTCCTGGTCGTCGAGCGGGACTCCAGTCGCAACCCTGACGCCCAAACACGCGAGGGCAACGGGCCTGTTCGGGCTGAACGTTGCTCTTTCGGCAGACGGGACGATCGCCTTCGTCGGCGCTCCTTTCAACGGATCGGGCGTGTTCGGGTCCGGTGGCGCGATTTATGCGTTCCGTGCGTCCGGCGAGGATGCCTGGACGTCATCCTCCACGCCGAAGGCCACCCTGGCCGCCAGCGGCGGACTATTCGTCGGCATCGGGACGCTCGCGCTGTCTTCCGACGGGACCACTCTCGTTACCGGCGCACCTGACACCAACGGAGGTGTGGCGTACGTCTACCACGCCTCGAGTGAAGGCGCGTGGGCCTCGACTTCGACTCCGACCGCCACTCTCAGCAACGCGAGCGAAGTTCAGGGCGACAGCGGCGTGGGCTATGCGGTGGCGATCTCGGCAGACGGCACGACCGCGCTCGTCGGCGACAGCGGGAACCCAGGCGGGGGTGGCGCGTACGTCTACCACGCCTCCGCCGAGGGTGCCTGGACGTCGAGCGCGACACCGGGCGCGATCCTGTCCGACTCCAACACCGGCTCGAAAGCCGCTCTCGGAAACGCTCTCGCGCTCTCGAGTGACGGAACGGTCGCGCTCCTCGGAGCTCCTGGCATCAATTCGGACACCGGCGAGGCGGACGTCTTCCACGCCTCCGGGGAAGCTGCCTGGGCCTCGACGTCGACGCCGACCGCGACCCTGGCCAACGCCGGCGGGTCGAAGGGTGACTACTTCGGAGTAAACCTGGCTCTGTCGACTGACGGCACGACCGCTCTCGTCTTCGCTCCCGGCCCCGACCATCGGCGCGGTGCTGCCTACGTCTTCCGCGCCCCAGGCGAGGGATCCTGGGCGTCCAGCGACGCGCCAGGCGCGACCCTGACCAGGTTCGGCGCCCACGCCGACGACGGCTTGGAAGTCGGGGTGCTTTCCGCCGACGGAGCGACCGCGCTCGCCGGAGTCCCCGGAGTCAACTTGGAGACCGGTGCGGCGGAAATCTTCCACGTGGCGGTCGAGGCCTCCTGGGCGTCGACGTCGACTCCGAACGCGACCCTGACCGACAAGAAGTTGGCCGCGTGCGTCGTCCCGAAGCTCAAGGGGCTGAAGCTCTTCGCCGCCAAGTCGGCGCTCGCGGTGGGGCGCTGTCGCCTCGGGAAAGTCACCAAGGTGCATGCAAAGACCATGAGGAGCCGCGGCCGCGTGCTCTCTCAGAACCACAAGCCGAGAGCGCGGCTCGCCATCAACGCGAAGGTCGCCGTCAAAGTCGGGAAATAGCCGGTTGCCCGCGTCCTCACTCGAGGATGCGGGCGGTCAGCTCAGCCAAGGAGGAGAGCGATGCATCGGCGGTTGGTGATGACAAGCGCGATTGCGGCGTTAGTCGCGGCGGCATTCCTACCCGGATCGGGACTCGGGTCGTCGGCCGCCGAGGTACGCGGTGCGCGGGCCGAGATTCCGGTCGGTCTCGCGGAGGCGATCCACGCTCGGCTCGGCGCAGGCCCGATCAGGTTGGCTTCCCAGGCTGTTGCCGACCCGTCGTTCGGCGCGCGCGTCGCCCTGTCCGCGGACGGGACGACCGCGCTCGTCAGCGCAATCGGTGTCGGCAACGACAAAGGCGCGGTCTACGTCTACCACGTCGCAGACGCGGGCTCATGGACATCGAGTTCGACTCCCGCAGCGACACTGACCAACACGGCCGGCCCGGCGCACGACCTGTTCGGGCGCGGCCTCGCCATCTCGGCGGACGGGACAACCGCGTTCATCGGCGCTCCGTTCCACGGCGGCGGAACGGGCGCCGTGTTTGTATTCCACGTCTCTGACGAGGGCGCCTGGGCGTCGACCTCCACCCCGACGGCGACCCTGACGGTCAACAGCGGGCTGTTCACCGGCATCGCGGTCGTAGCATCACCTGACGGGACGACGATCGTGGCAGGCGCCCCGTTCGCCAACGGCTTCGCCGGTGCGGCATACGTCTTTCACGTTGCCAGTGAGGACGCTTGGGTCTCGAGCTCGTCTCCGACTGCGACCCTGAGCAACGCGAACGAGTCCAACTCTGACCTAGAAGTCGGGGGAGTCGTTGCGATCTCGTCAGATGGAACGACGGCGCTCCTCAGCGACACCAACGGCGCCAACGGCGCCGGCGCGGCGTACGTATTCCACGTGGCGAGCGAGGCCGGCTGGGCCTCGAGCTCCACACCGTCCGCGATCCTTTCCAACGATTCCGACTTGCCGGGTAGCTTGCTGGGAGAGTCGCTGGCGCTCTCGGGCGACGGAACCACTGCGTTCCTCGGGGCCGCCGGCGTCAACGGCCAAAGAGGTGCGGTCGACGTCTTTCACTCCGCCGGCGAGGACGCCTGGGCTTCGACCACCAATCCCACGGCGATCTTGACCAACGCAGGCGGCGCGAAGAATGACTTCCTCGGTGCGTTCGTGAGGGCGTCCGCCGACGGCTCGACGGTCGTCGCCACGGCCACCGGCGCCGCGAAGGCGACCGGTGACGTACAGATCTTCCATGTGTCCGATGAGACCGCGTGGACGTCGAGCTCGGCGCCTACCGCCCGTCTGACCGATTCCGTCCGCGTTCCCAAAGACTTCCTGGGAGACGGGCTGGCGGTTGCCGCGGACGGAGCGACCGTGCTTGCCGGCGCGCCCGGGGTCAACTGGTCGACCGGGGTCGCGGACGTGTTCCACGTCTCGGACGCGAGCTCATGGGTCACGAGCTCGACTCCCACCGCGAGGCTGACGAACTCGGCGTTGCCTGCCCCCAGATGCGTGGTTCCACGGGTTGTCGGGTTGCCACTGGCCGTCGCGAAGTTCTCTCTCGCCGATTCGAACTGCCGGCTCGGGAAGGTGACGCGGGTTCACGTCAAGAGCAAGAAGGTCAAGAAGGGGCGCGTCGTCTCGCAGAGCCCTGCTGCGAACAAGCACCTCGCCCCGGGCTCGAGGGTCAAGGTCAAGGTCAAAAAGTAGGCGAGGGGGTCCAGCGATGCAGCGGCGGATGATGATGGCAAGCGCGATCGCGGTGGTGGTGACCGCGGCGTTCCTGCCCGGCTCGGGACTTGGTTCGTCCGCCGCCGCGGCGCGTGGTGTGCCGGGGATTCCGGCGGGTCTGGCGGCCGCGATCCATGCCCGGTTCGGCCCCGGACCGCTGCGGCTGGCTGACAGTCCCACGGAGCACCCGGGCCTGGGTGGGGCCGTGGCAATGTCCGCAGACGGCACGACCGCGCTCGTCAGCGCTACCGGAGCCGGCAACCATGAAGGGCGCGCTCTACGTCTACCACGTCGCCGGCGCGGGATCGTGGGTCTCGAGCGCCACGCCTGAAGCGACCCTGTCCGGCACGGCGCAAGACGGACTCGGGGAGGCGCTCGGGTTCGACGTTGCCCTTTCGGCCGACGGGACGACAGCGTTCGCCGGCGCTCCCGCCCGGTCCTATCCCGGAGGGATCGGCGCCGTGCTCGTGTTCCACGTCGCAGACGAGAGTGCGTGGGCGTCGACCTCCACGCCGACGGCGACACTGACCATCGATAACGGGGGCGCCTTCGGCTTCGGCTTGGGGCCGCTGGAAGTGTCTTCCGACGGTACGACGCTTCTGATGGGCGACGCGAGTTACAACGCGTACGCCGGCGCTGCGTACGTCTTCCATGTCTCCAGCGAGAACGCCTGGGCCTCGACCTCGACTCCGACCGCGACCCTGAGCAACGCGGCCGAGCCCGGTTCCGACGCCGAGGCCGGGTGGTCGGAAATCGCGCTATCCGGCGATGGGACGACGGCGCTCCTCGGCGCCGCCGGGTCTGTCAGTCGCGCCGGCAGGGCATACCTCTTCCACGTGGCGAGCGAGGCGGCGTGGACGTCGAGCTCGACGCCGACCGCGATCCTCTCGAAGGCGAGCGGCGTCGCCCATGACAGACTCGGATGGGGGGTGGCGCTCTCGGGCGACGGAACGACGGCGTTCCTCGGGGCTCCGGGCGTCAAGGGAAACACCGGCGCGGTGGACGTCTTCCACGTCGCCGACGCGGCCAGCTGGGCTTCCAGCTCGACTCCGGTTGCGATCCTGACGAAAGGAGGCGGCGCCAAGAACAGCTACCTCGGGGACTCCCTCGCAGTGTCCGCCGACGGCACGACCGTTGTGGCCGGAGCGGACGGTGTCAACCACTTCACCGGTGCGGCCTACCTCTTCCGCGCGTCGGGCGAGGACGCGTGGACGTCGAGCGCGGCTCCTACCGCGGCGCTGACCGACTCCTCCGGAGCGCGCAACGACCTGCTGGGAGTGAGAGGACTGGGGACCTCGTCGGACGGAGCGACCGTTCTCATCGGCGCGCCCGGTTTCAACTGGAGCACAGGCAAGGCGGACATGTTCCATGTCGCGGACGCCGGCTCATGGGTCACGAGCTCGACCCCCACGGCGACGCTGACTAACTCGGCACTGCCCAAGCCCCGCTGCGTGGTCCCGCGGGTCTCGGGGTATCACGTGCCCTTCGCGAAAGAGCTTCTCGCCGAGGCGAACTGCCGGCTCGGGAAGGTGAAGAGGGTTCACTCCACCAAGAAGAACAGGCGGCTCGTCGTCTCGCAGAGCCCCGCTCCCAGGCGGAACCTCCGGCCGGGGTCGAAGGTCAACGTCAAGGTCGGTAGGTAGCGGGTCGCCCGTGCGGCTCGCGATTGCAAGCGCGCTCGCGGTCGTCATGACGGCGGCGTTCGGGCCCGGTTCCGGGCTCGGGTCGTCCGCCGCTGCGGTGCGCGGCGCTCAGGAGATCCCGGCCGGTCTGGCCGCCGCGATCCACGCCCGGTTCGGAGCGGGGGCGATCAGATCGGGTCGGGCGGCGCGCGTCGCGGAAGGGCCGCGCCTCGGAATCTCGGTCGCCCTGTCGGCTGACGGGACGACTGCGCTCGTCGGCGCGCCCAACGTTGGCCCGCTCTCAACGGTATTTGGGCCGTGCTGTCATTGGAGAATCGGAGCGGCTTTCGTCTTCCACGTCTCCAGCGCAGGATCCTGGTCGTCGACCGACACCCCAGCCGCGACCCTGAAGCCCGACAGCACGTTCCCCTTCTGGGCAGGGCGTGAAGTTGCGCTTTCGGCGGACGGGACGACGGCGTTTGTCGGCGCCCCTTCCGACGGCGCCACCCCCGCGATCTACGTATTCCATGTCTCCGCCGAGGACGCCTGGGCGTCCTCCTCCACGCCGACGGCCGTCCTGAGGGTGCACGGCTCGGCCGGTGATGGCCCCTATGGCCCGCTAGCCGTGTCTTCCGACGGGACTACGCTCGTTGCCAGTGCTCCCACCTACGACGAGTACGGAGGCACGGCCTTCGTCTTCCATGTCCCGAGTGAAAGTGCGTGGGCCACGACCGGGGATCCAACCGCCACTCTGAGCAACGAGGCCGGGGGCGACGGAGTGGCGATCTCCGGAGACGGGACGACCGCACTCCTCAGCGACTACTCGAACTACGCGGAGGGCGGGGGCGGCGCGTCCCTCTACCACGTGAACGCCGAGGATGCATGGACGTCGACCTCGACGCCGACGGCGATCCTGTCCGACGCCAATATTGGAGCAGGCTCCTGGTTGGGATTCGCCGTTGCGCTCTCCGGCGACGGATCGGTCGCACTCGTCAGCTCTTCGGTGGGAACTGTCGACGTCTTCCACGCGTCCGGGGCTGCATCCTGGGTCTCGACGTCGACTCCGACCGCGACCTTGACCAAGGCCGGCGGGGCAAAGGGTGACTACTTCGGAGATTCGGTGGGACTGTCCAGTGACGGCACGACCGCTCTCGTGACCGCGCCCGGACTTCATGCGGAGCGCGGTGGTGCGTACATCGTCCACGTCTCGGGTGAGGGAGCCTGGGCTTCCAGCTCCGCGCCCACGGCGACCCTGACCGACTCCGGCGGCCACCCCCATGACGTCCTGGCGGTCGGGGCGCTTTCCGCCGACGGAGCCACAGTCCTGCTCGGCGCGCCAGGGTTCGACTGGGAGACCGGGGAGGCGGACGTGTTCCACGCTGCGGACGCGAACTCGTGGCTCACGAGCTCGACCCCTGCCGCGACGCTGACGAGCTCGGCGTTGCCCAAGCCGGTCTGCGTGGTTCCGCGGCTTGTGGGGCGGACCTTGTTCGAAGCGAAGGGAGATCTCTTCTACACGAACTGCCGGCTCGGGAAGGTGGCGAAGGTTCACGCCAAGACTAGGAAGCAGCGCGGGCGCGTCGTCTGGCAGAGCCCTGTTCCCAAGAGGCACCGCGCCCCCGGGACGAAGGTCAACCTCAAAGTTGCGAAGTAACTGGAGGAAGCGATGCCGTGGCGGTTAGTGGTGGCGAGTGCGATCGCGGTCGTAGCGACGGCCGCATTCGTGCCCGGCTCCGGGCTCGGGTCGTCCGCCGGGGCGGTCCATGCCCGGCTCGGGGCGGGGGCGATACGGTCGGATACCGGACTGCCTAAGTGGCCGCCGTATCTCGGCTCCGTGGTGGCCCTGTCCGCCGACGGCACGACCGCGCTCGTCAGCGCTCCCGGAGTCGACAAGGGCAAGGGCGCGGTCTACGTCTACCACGTCTCCGGCCCAGGATCGTGGGCCTCGAGCTCGACTCCGGCTGCGACCCTGACCAACAGCAGCGGCGCCGCGGGGGATGAGTTCGGAGATCAGATCGCCCTCTCGGCGGACGGGACCACCGCGTTCGTCGGCGCTCCCTTCCGTGACCAACAGGCCGGCGCCGTTGATGTGTTTCACGTCTTGAGCGAGGACGCCTGGGCGTCGACCTCCACACCGACGGCGACGCTGACCGTCGCGGACGGATCTGGCATCGGCCTGGCGTTTGCCGCGTCCGCCGACGGCACGACGTTGCTCGTGGGCGCCCTTGACTACAACTCGGGTAGAGGCGGAGCGTACGTCTTCCGCGTCTCCAGTGAGGACGCCTGGGTCTCGAGCTCGACTCCGACCGCGACCCTCAGCAACGCGCTCGAGTCCCCGGACGACTCGGGGGTCGGCGCCCCCGTCGCGCTCTCTGCAGACGGAACCACTGCGCTTCTCAGCGACGCCGAGGCCGGGTTGGGCGGGGCATACGTATTCCATGTCACGAGCGAGGCTGCATGGGTGTCGAGTTCGGCGCCGACCGCGATCCTCTCCGCCAGCGGCCCGGATGATCTATTCGGAGATGCCCTGGCGCTCTCGGGCGACGGAACCACGGCGTTCCTCGCGGCCCCGGGCCAGCGCTTCTGGCAAGCCGGTGCGGTGGAGGTCTTCCACGCCACCAGCGAGAGCTCGTGGGTCCCGAGCTCGACTCCGGCAGCGACCCTGACCTACGCTGGCGGCTCTGGAGAAGCCGATTTTGCGTGGTCTCTGGCGGCGTCCGCCGATGGCGCGACTGCCGTGATATCGGCGTCTGGCTTCCACAAGGCGGCCGGTGCCGTCTTGGTCTACCACGTGTCTGACGCAGGCGCCTGGACGTCGAACTCGGTGCCGACGGCGAAACTCATCAACTCCGCCGGCCATCCCAACGACTTCCTGGGCGGGAATCTGGACGGTTCCTCGTTGGTCATGTCCACAGACGGGGCGACCGTGCTCGTCGGCGCGCTCGGCGCAGACTGGAGGACGGGTGCCGCGTACGTGTTCCACGCTTCGAGCGCGAGCGCGTGGGCCACGAGCTCGACCCCCGCCGCGACGCTGACGAACTCGGCGTTGCCTCGCCCCGTCTGCGTGGTTCCGCGGCTCGTGGGGGAGGGTCTGCACGTTGCGGAGGTCGACCTCTGGTACGCGAACTGCGGTCTCGGGAAGGTGTCGAGGGTTCACTCCAGCCACAGGAAGAAGGGGTACGTCCTCTCGCAGAGCCCTCGTCCCAGGAAGCATCTCCCCGCGGGGGCGAGGATCAAGCTGACGGTCGGCAAGTAGCCGCTCGCCCGCGTCGTCAGTCGAGGATGCGGGCGATCAGCTCGGCACGCTTGATCACACGCTGCGCGGTGCCCGCGAGGCGGACGTCGTAGCCCGCGTCCTTCGGGAACAAGACCTTGTCGCCGGGCGAGACGCCCTCCACCTCAGGGCCGACGAAGATGACGATCCCGCTGCGGCAGTGCGCCTCGAGGCTCGCCGGCAGGATCAGCCCGGCGCGCGTCTCGGCCTCCTCCTCGGCGTACTCGACGACGACGAAATCGTCGAGCGGTTCGAGCGTCAGTCTGGTGGGGCGCGAGTGCTCCAACACGACCGCCACAATACTCCTGAGCAGTGCCCACTCCAGCCACGACTACCGCATCCCTTGCGGCTGCAAAGCGGCGCGATGCTGCGTCCTCGGTTACCCCGATAGCTTCAGCTATCGGGGTTCCCTGCGTCCTTGCCTCGCTTGCTTTTCGCTCGCCAGGAACGCGAAATCGTCACTGGAGTGAGCACTAATGGCCGACTCCCCCTTCGTCGAGCTGAAAGTCGGGAAGCGCACCGTCAAGGTGACGAATCCGGACAAGATCTACTTCCGGAAGCGGAAGGAGACGAAGCTCGACCTCGTCCAGTACTACCTCTCCGTCGGCGACGGGATCGTGCGCGCGCTCTACGAGCGGCCGACGCAGCTGAAGCGGCACCCCGACGGCGCGGAGGGCGAGGCGATCTACCAGAAGCGCGTGCCGGAGAAGCGGCCTGAATGGATCGAGACGGCGACCGTGACGTTTCCGTCCGGCCGCACCGCCGACGAGCTCTGCGTCACCGAGCTCGCGCAGGTCGCGTGGGCGGCGAACCTCGGCACGCTCGACTTCCACCCGTGGCCGTCGCGGCGGAAGGATGTCGAGCATCCGGACGAGCTGCGGATCGACATCGACCCCCAACCCGGCACGACGTTCAAGCACGCGAAGCAGGTCGCGGCGATCGTCCACGAGACGCTCGACGATCTCGGCTACGTCGGCTGGCCGAAGACGTCGGGGAACCGCGGCATCCACATCGCCTGTCGGATCGAGCCGAAGTGGGGCTTTCAGGAGGTGCGCCGTTGCGCGCTCGCGTTCGCGCGCGAGGTCGAGCGGCGCGCGCCGAAGCTCGTGACGACTGCGTGGTGGAAGGAGGAGCGCGGCAAGCGCGTCTTCATCGACTACAACCAGAACGCGCGCGACCGCACGATCGCGTCCGCCTACTCGGTGCGCGCGCGGATCGATGCGACCGTCTCCGCGCCGTTCCGCTGGGACGAGCTCGACGACGTCGTGACGGAGGACTTCACCCTCGCGACGATGCCCGCGCGGTTCGCCGAGCTCGGGGACATCCAGGCCGGGATCGACAAGTCGCTGTGCGATCTCCGCAAGCTGTTCGAGTGGGTCGAGCGGGAGGAGGCGGCGGGTGTCGGCGAGGCGCCGTACCCGCCGAACTTTCCGAAGATGCCCGGCGAGCCGAAGCGCGTCCAGCCGTCGCGCGCGAAGAAGGCGTGAGGGTTCCCAGATCCGATCGCGTTGACACTCGGAGTGTGCGGTGCGTACGGTTTGTCGTGTGGATACTCCACAAGAGATTGAGGAACGTCGACTTCGGACGCTCGAGCGACTTGAGCACGAGCTGGCGCACGGATCCGAAGCGAAGGAGTTGGAAACTGCTCAACGCAAGCTTGCGGACGCGCTGGCCGCTCCCTATGAGCACGACCTGGCCTGGCAGACGGAGCAGGAGAGACTAAGACAGGCCAGCGCGGCGCTTGCTCCTCTTCGCGACAAGGTCGCTCAGATCAGGTTTGGACAATTCACTGAGAAGACACAAATCGATGAGATCGTCTGGCGGTAGACGTGGCGCCGATTTTGAAAGCGAAGATTGTCGACTACGGCGAGGACATGAAGGTCAAGATCGTCCAGTACGGCGAGGACATCAAGATCAAGCCGGTCAGCTACGGCGAGCAGATCAAGGTCAAGCTCGTGCAGTACGGCGAGCAGCAGAAGGCGAAGATCGTCGAGTACTAGGGTGCTGACTCCGCGCGGCTAGCCGAGGAGATCTTCGACCGAGAGGTCGCTCGCGCGGCGGGCCGGACGCACCTCGCGCCAGGTGCACTGCGCTGGATCCTTGTCCGGGCGGAACCGGATGAGGCGCGTGCCGTGGCGGAAGCGGTGCTTCTCGAGCTTGTCGAACCGCACCTCGACGACGAGCTTCGGCTTCAGCGGCGCCTCCTCGAGGCCGTCCGTGCCCCAGCGGTTCGGCTCGCTGAAGCGGCGGTCGCTCTTCTTGTCGAGGAGCGGCAGGACTTTCGCGGCGATCTCCGCCTGGTTCTTCGCGCCGACAGCGGCCGAGCCGACGTAGTGCAGGTCGCCCTCGTCGCCGTAGAGGCCGAGGAGGAGCGTCGCGATCGTGTCGCGGCCGCCTTTCTTCCAGCGGATCCCGGCGACGACGCAGTCGGCCGTCTTGTGCGGCTTGACCTTCACGACGCCGTCGCGCGAGCCGGGAAGGTACGGCAGGCCGAGCCGCTTCGCGATCACGCCGTCGAAGCCGGCTGCCTGGAGGGTCTGCAGCCAGTCGCGTCCCTGCTCGACATCGTCGGAGACGGGGGAGAGCTGGATCTTTCCGGCGGAGACTTTCTCCAGCTCGGCGCGTCGCTTCTCGATCGGCTTCTCGTGGACGGGCTTGCCCTTCCACAGCAGCAGGTCGAAGGCGACGAATGTCGCGGGGATCTCGGCCGCGAGCTTGCGGACGCGGCTCTCGGCGGGGTGGAGGCGCATCTGCATCGCGTCGAAGTCGAGCGCCCCGCCGCGTGCGATGACGATCTCGCCGTCGAGGGCGGAGTGGGGAGGCAGCGCGTCGCCGACCTCGCGGAGCTCGGGGAAGTAGCGCAGCAGCGGGCGGCCGTTCCGCGACCAGAGCGCCAGCTCGCCGCCGTCGTTCTCGAGCACGCCGCGGAAGCCGTCCCACTTCGGCTCGTACCGCCAACCGCCGCCGGACGGCAGCTCGTTGACGAGCTCCGCTTCCATCGGTGGGAACGGGACGTTGGGGCTGGGAACGTCAGGCACGCCCAGACTCTAGGCTCTTGCGAATGAGGAGAGTCGTGGTCACGGGGCTAGGCGCGGTGACGCCGATCGGAGGCGACGCGCCGTCGACGTGGCGCGCCGCAGTCGCCGGGGAGAGCGGGATCGACTGGATCACCGCGTTCGACGCGAGCGAGTTCCCGGTGCGCGTCGCGGCGGAGGTGAAGGACTTCGACCCGACCTCGGTCGCTTCGGCGAAGGACGCGCGTCGGCTCGACCGGAACGTCTTGCTCGCGCTCGGCGCAGCGCGGGAGGCAGTCGCCGACGCGAAGCTCGACGGCGCGTACTCGCCCGACCGCGTCGGGATCCTCTTCGGCACGGCGATCGGCGGGATCGCCGGCATCGTCGCGCAGGTCGACGTCCTCCGCGAGCGCGGCCCGGACCGTGTCGCGCCGACGTTCATCCAGAACGTCCTCGTCGACGCTGCGAGCGGCCAGCTCGCGATCGCGACGGGCTTCCGCGGCCCGAACTATGCGCCGGTCTCCGCCTGCGCGACCGGCTCGACGGCCGTCGGCGAGGCGGCGGAGCTGATCAAGCGCGGCGACGCGGACGCAGTTCTTGCGGGCGGATCGGAGGCGTGCATCACGCCGCTCATCCTCGCCGGCTTCTGCGCGATGCGCGGCCTCGCCGCGGAGGACGAGTACCCGCCGCGCGCGTCCCGGCCGTTCGACGCGACGCGCGCCGGCTTCGTCATGGGAGAGGGCGCGTGCATCCTCGTGCTCGAGGAGCTCGAGGCCGCGCAGGCGCGGGGCGCGACGATCTACGCCGAGATCCTCGGCTACGCGATGTCGAACGACGCCCACCATCTCGCGCAGCCGGATCCAGAGTCGACCGGCGTCTCGGAGATGATGCGGCGCGCGCTCGAGCGGGCCGGAGTCGAGCCGGAGCGCGTCGGCTACATCAACGCGCACGGGACCTCGACACCGCTCGGCGACGCGGCCGAGACGAAGGCGATCAAGGACGTCTTCGGCGAGCACGCCTACCGTCTGGCCGTCTCCTCGACGAAGTCGGTCACTGGGCATTGCTTCGGCGCGGCAGGCGCGATCGAGGCGATGATGTGCGTCCTCGCCGTCCGCGACGGCGTTCTGCCGCCGACGATGAACTACGTCCATCCCGATCCCGACTGCGATCTCGACTACGTTCCGAACGAGGCGCGGCGGGTGGAGGTGGACGTCGCGCTTTCGAACGCGATGGGCCTTGGCGGCCACAACGGGTGTGTCCTGATCGGAAAGGGGGACTGAGGTGGCGTACGACTTCGAAGAGGTGCAGGCATACGCGGAGGCGCACACGTCGCCGCCGCTCGACGCGCTGCGGCGGCTCGGCGAGGAGACCGAGGCGACGCAGAAGGCGCCGCAAATGTCGGTGGGGCCGAACGAGGGCGCGTTCCTCCGCTTCCTCGTCTCGCTCATGAAGCCGATGCGCGTGCTCGAGATCGGCGTCTTCACCGGCTGGTCGGGGATCGAGATCGCGCGCGGCTTGCCGCCCGGCGGCACGCTCCTCGGTCTCGACGTCGAGGAGGAGACGACCGCGATGGCGCGCCGCTACGCCGAGGAGTGCGGCGTCGCCGACCGGATCGAGTACCGCGTGTGCGACGCGAAGGAGGAGGTCGGCCGGCTCGACGGGCCGTTCGATCTCGTCTTCATCGACGCGTGGAAGCCGGACTACATCGAGTACTACGAGGCCGTTCTCCCGAAGCTCGCCGAGGGCGGGCTCATCCTCGCGGACAACACGCTCGGCGCGCTCGAGGGCAACGAGGGGATCAAGGCGTTCAACGAGCACGTCATGGCCGACGATCGCGTCGAGTCGGTGCTCGTGCCGATCCGTGACGGCCTCACGTTCATCCGGAGGCGTTAATGCCCGCGTGGGAGGGGCCGCCTGCGCCGTACCGCATCGAGACAGAGCGGCTCGTGCTCCGCTGCTACGAACCGCGCGACGCCGCGCTCGTGAAGGACGCGATCGACTCCAGTCTCGACCACCTGCGGGCGTGGATGCCGTGGGTCGAGAACGAGCCGCAGACGCTCGAGGAGAAGACAGATCTCCTGAAGACGTTCCGGTCCCAGTTCGACCTCGGTGACAACTTCGTGATGGGCATCTTCTCGGCAGACGAATCCCAGGTGGTCGGCGGCACCGGGCTCCATCCGCGGGTCGAGCAGAGCGGTCTCGAGATCGGCTACTTCATCCGCGCGAGCGCGACGCGGCAGGGCTACGTCACTGAGTCGACGGCGGCGCTGACGCGGGTCGGCTTCGAGATCTGCGGGGCGGACCGGATCGAGATCCGGATTGATCCCGAGAACGAGGCGAGCAAGGGCGTGCCGCGCAAGCTCGGCTTCGCGGAGGAGGCGACGCTGCGGCGGCGGTTGCCGGGGAAGACGGGCGGACCGCTCCGCGACGTCACGCTCTTCACGATGTTCCGCGAGGACTTCGACCCCGCTATCGCGCCAGAGCTACGTGCGTTCGACGCTTCCGGGCGTCAGCTGCTCTAGCGAGTTGAGCACGATGTCGGCGAGATCGAGCGCCTCGTCGTCGGGCGGATAGCTCGGGTTCGGGATCGCGATCACCCGCATCCCGGCGGCGTGCGCGGAGCGGATCCCCGCGTGGGAGTCCTCGACCGCGGCGCAGTGCTCGGCGGCGACGCCGAGGCGGCGCGCCGCCTCGAGGTAGACGTCCGGCGCCGGCTTGCCGCGCGCGACCTCCTCCGACGACACTGTCGCCTGGAAGCAGTCGGCGATCCCGGCCAGGCGGAGCACCTCCTCGAAGATCGCGCGGTTCGACGAGGACGCGAGCGCGAGCGGGAAGCGGGCGGCGAGGCGACCGACGACCTCGGCGGCGCCCGGAAGCAGCGGCAGGTCGCGCCGGTACGCCTCGAGCATGAGGTCGACGACGTCCGCGTTGATCTGCTCCGGCGTGCCAGGCACGCCGGCGTCCTCGGCGAGGAACGCCGACCACTCGGGCGCCGACATCCCCATCATCGCCCGCTGCACCTCCCCGTCGTATCGCCCGCCGCGCTCGCGGACGTAGCGCTCGCGCACGGCGTCCCAGACCTCCTCCGACTGGATGAGCACGCCGTCGAGGTCGAAGACGACCGCCCGGATCACGTCATACCGAGTGGTACGTGCTCTCGCGGTAGACGAGAGCGCGCTCGGACGGGCCGTGATCGATCGCGAGGACGTCGGCGATGAAGAACGTGTGGTCGCCGGCGTCCGCCTCGGTCTTCGTCTCTGCTTCGATCCAGCCGACGGCGCCCTCGATGAGCGGCGCCACCGTTCCCTCCCGGGTCGGGACGCCCTGCCAGTGGACGATCGGCGGATAGCCGGCGGCGAAGCGCCGCGCAAGCTCCTCCTGGTCGGAACCGAGCAGGCTGATTGCGAAGCGGCCGGCCGCGCGGAGGAGCTCGTAGCACGATGCCTCCTTGCCGATCGAGACGCCGACGAGCGGCGGCTCGAGCGAGAGCGAGACGAGCGAGGAGACGGTGACGCCCATCCGGTCGTCGTCGACGTCGACGCTGAGGATCGAGACGCCGTGCGGCCAGAGGCGCATGAGGCCGCGAAGGTCGTCTCCCGTCGTCATCTGAGAGAAAGCTAGCGGCGGGGCTGGGATTTGAACCCAGGGACCCGTGAGAGTCAGAGGTTTTCAAGACCTCCCCGTTCGACCGCTCCGGCACCCCGCCGCGCTTGTCTAGTGTCGCAGCCGTGGCGACGATGAAGGATCTCGATGCGCTCGCTCTCGCGCTGCCCGGGGTGACGAAGGAGCTCGACGAGGGCCGGCCGGCGTACAAGGTCGCCGGCAAGACGTTCTGCTTTCACCGCAGCCGCCGGCCCGATGCGCTCGATCCGGACACTGGCGAGCGGCTCGACGACGTCCTCGTCTTCTGGGTCGAGGATCTCGAGATCAAGGACATCCTCGTCGAGTCGGGCAGCGTCTACTTCACGACGCCGCACTGGAACGGCTACTCGGCCGTGCTCGTGCGGATCCCGGATCTGAAGAAGCTCCGGAAGGCGGAGCTGCGCGACCGGCTCGAGGAGGCGTGGCTGAAGCGCGCGCCGAAGAAGCTCGCGAAGGAGTGGCTCGCTACGCAGTGACGCGCTCGGGCGCGCCGTACTGCCGCAGCACGTCCGGCACGTCGCCGCCGAAGTTCTCGAGGATCGCGAGGACGGTGCGGTCGGTCGTCGCCGTCCCGTTGAGCGTGTGGACCGGCTCGAGATCCTTGCCGGCCCGGTAGCGGATCCCGAGCCGCCGCGCCTGGAAGTCCGTCGTGTTCGACGCCGACGTCAGCTCGCGGTAACGCTGCTGCGCCGGGAACCAGCCCTCGATGTCGTACTTCTTCACCGCCGGCGCGCCGAGGTCGCCGGCGGCGACGTTGACGACGCGGTACGGCACGCCGAGACCCTGGAGGATCTCCTCCTCGATCCCGACGAGCCGGTCGTGCTCGTCGGCGGCCGCGCTCGGCTCGCAGAAGACGAATAGCTCCACCTTGTTGAACTGGTGGACGCGGAACATCCCGCGCGTGTCCTTGCCGGCGGCGCCGGCCTCGCGGCGGAAGTTCGTCGAGAACGCCGTGTAGCGAAGCGGCAGCTCGTCCGCCTCGAGGATCTCGCCCATGTGGAGCCCCGCGAGCGCGACCTCGGACGTGCCGGTCAGGTACAGATCGTCGTTCTCGATCGCGTAGATGTTCGAGCGCTCGGTCGGGAAGAAGCCGGTGCCGTACATCGCCTCCTCGCGGACGAGCACCGGCGGCAGCATCGGCGTGTGGCCATGCTTCACGGCCGTGTCGAGCGCATAGCGGTAGAGCGCGAGTGCCAGGAGAGCCGTGTCGCCGAGGAGATAGCCGAAGCGCGAGCCGGAGAGCCGCGCGGCGCGTTCCATGTCGAAGCGGCCGATCTCGGTGTGCTCCTTCGACTCCGGCCCCGGCTCACCGACGCGGCGCAGTTCGACCGCATCCTCCTCTTCGAAGCCGTCGGGAGCTGAGTCGTCGGGAGGATTCGGGACCTGCGCAAGGGCCGCGTCGCGCGCGGTCTCGGCTTCGACGAGTGCTCGTTCGGCGTCCTGGAGCGCTTCCCTCATCCCACGTAGCTCGGCCTGCTTCTCCGGCGTCGGCTTGCCCTTGAACTTCATCTGCGCGCGTAGCAAGTCCACGCTCGGCACGAGCTCGCGCCAGCGCGCGTCGGCGGCGAGCCACGCGTCGAACGCATCGGCCGCGCCCTTGCGCGCGAGACGGCGCCGGTACTCGTCCGGGTCGTTGCGGGCTGCGCGGGCGTCGATCACGGAAGTGAGTCTAGGTACGCCTCGAGCAAAGTCGCGACACCTTCCTCCTGCACGGGCGGCACGACGAGGTCGGCGCGCGCGAGCACGTCGGGATGCGCGTTCGCGACCGCGACGCCGAAGCCGGCCCACTCGAGGAGCTCGCGGTCGTTTTCGCCGTCGCCGCACGCGATCGTCTCCTCCCGCGTGAAGCCGAGCCGGGCGGCGACGAAGGCGAGGCCGCTGCCCTTGCTCACGTCGGGATGCGCGAACTCGAGGAAGTACGGCAGCGACTTCGAGATGAAGAGGCGTCCCGCGAAGCGCTGCTTCAGCGCCGCCTCCAACTCGTTCAGCGCGTCGGGATCGCCGACGGCGACGAGCTTCGTCGGGGCGTGCTCGAGCCACGCGCGGAGGTCGCCGACGGCGGTGACCGGGATGTGCTGGAACTCCGAGTAGCGCCTCGCTTCGGCGTTGACCTCGGCGACGTAGAGGTTGTCGTCGACGTACGCGTTGAGATGGAAGCCGGCGTCGAGCACGGCGTCCATCGCCTCGCGCGCGTCGGAGAGCGGGATCGGGACGTGGCGGAGGAACTCGCCGCTCGCGGGGTCGGCGACGACGGCGCCCTGGTAGCAGACGACCGGGTCGTCGAGGCCAGCCTGTTCGAGGTACGGCCGCACCGCGCGGAACATCCGCCCCGTCACGACGATCACGTGCGAGCCGGCGTCGCGAACGGCGCCGAGAGCGGCGCGCGTGCGCGGACGGAGCACGCCGTCCTCCGCGATCAGCGTCCGGTCGAGGTCGAAGGCGAAGGCGGCGACGGGCCGCGGGAAATCCGCCGGGAGGTCTACGGAACCGTGCCGCCGGTGGACTTCACGACGTACGCCGCGACATCCGCGACCTGCTGGGTCGTGAGCTGGCCGGACTTTCCGTACGCCGACATCTGGCCGCCGCCGTTCGTGACCTGTGCGGTTACAGACCGATAGTCAGGCTGCAGCGCGTCGAGGTTCGGGCCGAGCGTGCCGATCGACTTCGCGGCGGCGAGCGTGTGGCAGCCACCGCAGCCGGTGCTCGCGAAGATCGAAGCTCCCTTTGTCGGGTCGCCCTTCAGATGGAAGGCCGCCACGATTGGGAAGGCCTTGACTCCGCAGCCGGCCGGAATGCACTGGTGCGGCGTCGGCGAGGCGACTCCCTGGGCACCGCAACCGGCGAGCACGCCCGCGGCGAGGAGACCTGCGGCGATGACTACTGACCGGCGCACCCGGCGAGACTCTAATGAAGCGCTAAGACCGACCGCGGCAGGACCGGTAGTCCGGCCCACGGGAGTACCATCGGTCACGTGAACCGCCGGTCGTTTGGTCGCGATAGAGGGCTTTCGCTGCGGATGCTCTTCACGAGCACTCTGCTCGGGCTGCTGTACGTCGTCTTCGCCGTCGTCCTCTTCAGCGTCCTCAAGATCGGCCTGGCGCCGATGCTCCTGATCGTCATCGGCCTCGCGTTCTTCCAGTACTACACGTCGGACAAGCTCGCGCTCGCGGCGTCTGGCGCGAAGATCGTCTCGGCCGACGACGCGCCCGAACTCCACGCGATGGTCGAGCGGCTCTGCGCGATGGCCGACCTCCCGAAGCCGCGCATCGCCGTGGTCCCGAGCGACGTCCCCAACGCGTTCGCGACCGGCCGGAACCCGAAGCACGCGGCGGTTGCCGTGACGCAGGGACTCTGGAGCCGCCTCGAGCCGCGGGAGGTGGAGGCGGTTCTCGCCCACGAGCTCTCGCACATTGCGAACCGCGACGTCCTCGTGATGACGATCGCGAGCTTCTTCGCGATGCTCGCCGCGATGCTGACGCGCTTCGGTATGTACGCCGGGATGTTCGGCGGCTTCGGCGGCGGAAACAGAAACAGCAACAACAACAACCAGGTGCCGGTCTGGCTGATCGTCTTCCTCGTCTCGATCGTCGTCTACGCGATCAGCTTTGTCCTGATCCGGACGATCTCCCGCTACCGCGAGTTCGCTGCCGACCGCGGATCGGCGCTGATCACGGGCGCGCCGGAGAACCTCATGAGCGCGCTCCAGAAGATCTCGAGCGGGATCACGCAGATCCCGCAGCAGGACCTCCGCGAGGTGCAGGGGATGAACGCCTTCTTCATCATCCCGACGAACTGGAAGTCGAACATGGCCGAGTGGATGATGGATCACCCGCCGCTCGAAAAGCGGCTCGCCGCCCTCGCGGAGATCGCCCGCGACATGGGCAAGCCAATTAGCTAGCGAGTGCTGCGCACTCGCTAGCTGGAGTGACGGAACTACGCGCGCCGGAAGCGCGGTTCCGGCGCGCTTCGTGCTGATACTCGTTTCCCGCCGCGGCGGGGTTGGGCCTGCGGCTAAGCCGCCGCTGCGTGGCTGTCTTAGCCTCCGGACTAGTGCTCCGGCCGAGGAGAGCGCAAAGGCCGGAGCGTAAGACTCGGCGAAGCCGGGCTTACG
>Ga0265338_10002353_pt1 | contig 28540 bp, 25 predicted proteins | sample 42126metaG_FD_193579 | JGI IMG/M metagenome (GOLD analysis project Ga0265338, IMG submission 193579) | Rhizosphere microbial communities from Carex aquatilis grown in University of Washington, Seatle, WA, United States - 4-21-26 metaG | ecosystem: Host-associated > Plants > Roots > Rhizosphere...
TGGCCCAGAGGTCGAGGCGCTTGGACCACACCTTGGCCAGTACCGCGACCGGATGGGTGGCGAGCCCCGCCGCCAGCCCGGGCAGGCTCAGCGGGCCGGTGTGCCCGGGAGCGGCCAGGTAGTTGTACGCCTGCAGTCCGTGGCCGGAACCCTTGTTGCCGTGAATGGCCGAGATGAACAGCACGGCCGCCACGCCGAGGCCAGCCATGACCGCGCCTCGCATCCGCGCCTTCCGGCTGGCCATCAGCATCCCGAGGCCCAGCCCGACGATGTAGGTTCCGGCGACGTCACCGCAGCTCAGCAGGGGTATCACCCAGACCCATGCCCGGCGGCGGCCGTTCGCGAGATCCCGGGCCAGCAGCGCGGTGAACAGGATCGCCAGGCACTCCGCGTGGAAGTCGAACGAGATCGTCCACCACGACCACGGGTTGACCGCCAGCAGCACGAGCCCGGCACCGGCCAGCCATCGCGCGTCCGGGCCGGGCCGGTACCGCTGGGCGATCTCGCACAGCCAGAGGAATGCCACCAGCTCCGCTCCCACGACGCCGGCGTCTTGCACCCAGAGCAGGAGCACGCCGTTGGGGAACACCCAGTAGAGCAGCGCCAGCGGCCACATGATGAACTCGGCGTGGTTCTGCCAGAACACGAAATTTCCGACCGTGTCATACGGGTTGAGGTGGCCGTGCGCGATCAGGTACCACGCCTGCTGGTACTGCGCGAAGTCAGGTGTGAGCGCGAAATGGCGGTAAAGCAGCAGGCTCCAGAAGCCGAAGACAGCCAGCTTCAGGCCCAGGATCACGGAGCCGATGCGCCGGACCTGGAGCAGCGGCACATCCGGTGCGGGGCGTACCTCAGGGGTGGCCTGGGCTACTGGGACACTCACCTTGCTCATGAGTGGAACCTCACCGCCAGAATTGGTGAGTAGCCGTATGGATAGTACGAACCCGGCTTAACGAGATTGGCCTCGAAATAAACGGGGTCGGTGCCGCTCACCGGCGAATGGATCGTGAACGTGGCCACACCTGCCGCGCTGGTGAGCGCCTGGACGGGCGTCTGGCCGGGCTGGCCCTGGTTGATGATGGCCTGGCTGAACTGAAGGCCGCGCTGCGCGTAGATCACCTGGCCGAGGTAGACGGGTACATCCGCGACCCGCATCGGCTGGTTGAGGCGGTTCACGATCTCGGCCCGCACCGTGATGTCCTGTCCCTGGGCGACCGGCTCGCTGATGGCTGCGGGCTGGAGTACCACGCGCCACACGCTCGCCACATAGGCGCTGGTCCGGCTGACCGATGGTGGATCTTGCGAGAAGGCCAGGACCTGGAAGCCGTTGCTGATGGATGGCATGGCGAAATAACTGGGCGCCATGATCGTGTAGCTGGCCCGCTGATGCGGTCCGAGCACCGCGGGGCCGCGCTGGCGGCGCCAGAAAGCCGTCATGGTCGTGCCGTCCTCGATGGTGAAGCTGGGCCGCACGCGCGTGCCGGTGTTGTTGGTGACCGCCAGGTTCAGCTGTTCCACCGTGGCCAGCTGGCCGGTCGTGCGCACCGACCGGATGGAAATGTCCAGCGGGCTCGCGGCGGTCAGCGCAGCCGTGACTGCTGCGGCGCAGGCCGCGGCGCCGCCGCCGACGGCCCACTTCCAGTGCCGTACGAGGACCGCCGCCTCCGGCCGCCGCGTGGTGGCGGCGGCGACGATCGCCGCGGGGAGCAGCATCACCAGGTAGCTGCCGAACGAGCGGGTGGCGAAGAAAAGCGCGACCGATGGAAGGAGGAAGGCGGCGGGCTTGAGCACGGGGTAGGTAGCCAGGTAGCAGGCGAGGGCGACGACGAAGACGACCACCGCCGCGACCGTGTAGGCGCGCAGCGATCCGCCACCCACCGGGAGCGAGAGGCTGAGGCTGATCAGGCCCTGGCCGGCTGGGACCGCCTGCGATGAGAATGGGGTGAGAACTCCATGGAGCCAAGCGCCAGGTGCACTGAGCAGGTACGGAAGGTTCGGCACCAGGAAGGCTGCGATCGCGATGCTGGCGTACCGGAGGCCGTGACGAAGCGCCCGGCTCCAGCCGTCGGCGAGCCGCGACTCCAGGACGATCCCCGCCACCACGAACGGGGCCACCAGCCAGGGCGTCTGCTTGACGGCCATGGCCAGCCCCATCAGGACGGGACCCCGCCAGGCCGCCGGGCCCCGGCTGGCTGCGAACCGGTCCCACCGCACGGCGGCGCCCACGAGCAGCGGGACGAAGAGGAAGTCGGTTATCCCGCCGACCGCGTAGCCGATGTACACGTCCATGCTCGCCGCGACCGCGGCCAGCGGCGCCAGCGCTCGCGGCAGGACCGCGAAGAGAATGACGCAACCCAGCACCCAGGCGGCCACGTCAATCCAGACGGCCGCCTGGGTCGTGCTGCCGAGACTGAGCAGCGGCATATAGGCCTCGAAGGACAGCGCGGGGTACGACAGCGTGCTGACCGGCTGGCCGTTCAGCTGGAAGGTGTAACCGTTCGGCGAGACGTGGAAAAGCGGGAAGGCGGCGGTCATGGAGTGCAGGTAGGGATTGATGCCATGCAGGGCCAGTTGCGCCGCGTACTGGTCGAAGGCGATCTCGTCGGTGCCGTAATCAGGGGCGATGAAGATCTGGAAGTAGCTCCACAAGACCAGTGCGACCAGGACGGCCAGCAGGACGGCCCAGTCGATCTGGCGTTGCCGGCGGCGGCCGAGCACGGGCTCAGGAAGCCAGGCGGCGATGATTGTCAGCAGTCCCGACAGGCCCAGCGCAACCACTGGGACGGCCAGCCACGGGCCCAGGGTGAGATACCCGGATAGCCGGAACGCCCAGTCGACGAGCAGCAGGCCGGCCAGCGTCCGCAGCGAACGCCCGGTCCATTCACCCGCGGCCCGGCCGCCCCGGTCGGCCGGGCCGACCGGGAGCTGACCACCGCGGTCGCGAACAGCAGCGGTGCTGTTGCTGGCGCTAGAGGGCAAAGATCTGGATGTTCCCGTAGCCCGGCGTTCCCACTACCTCGTAGAGCTGATTGCCGCTGGCTGAGATGAGCAGTTCGAGGCAATGGCGCGGCGTCGGGAGGACCCGGCGGACGCTCTCGGTGCGCAGGTCGACCACGGCCACGTTCGACACCGCACGAGAACCTTTCAACACATAAAGCGTGCCGCCATCCGGGCTCAGGACCAGTGATCTGCCCGCGGCGCCCACTGGGAATTTCGCGACAACCCGTCCACCGGAGATGTCGGTCTCACTGACAATCCCGTTCTCCTGCAGCGAATAGATAGTGGACTGCTGGACGTCTGGCGCGATAGACGCCGTATCCGCGGGTACCGGGACGCTGCCATGAATCGTGCCGTTGGCGGAATTCACGATTGTCACGCTGGCGGACGCGGCCCAGGTGGTCAGGACGTAGAACGTCGTTCCGTCGCTTCCCACCACCACCTGGCGGGCAGGTGCGGGAAGGGCGACGGTCCGGATGACCTTCGCGGTACGTCCGTCGAGCAGCTCCAGTGCTCCTGAGCGGTCAGTGCCGAGGGCGAGGCCGAGCACGCCAGTGGAAGATTCGGCGACGGAGTGCGCGGCTTTGCTCACCGAGACGCTGCCGGACACCTTCCCGCTGGATGAGTCGACTTCGAACAGGCCCGCGCTCGAAGCGCCGGCGAGGGTCCACAGGATCCCGTTGGCCTGCGGCGCGGCGGCGGCCATCAGGTTCCTCGGGGCAGGCACGATACGTTCCGGCGCGACCCTGGCCGGAGCTGGGTTCCGCGTACTCGCCGAGGTGCCGCAGGCAGCCAGGACGAGGGCGGCTGACATGAGCGCTGCGACTGCCGTGATGCGGCGCGGCGCACCCGCCATGGCATGTATTCCCTTCTGGTGGTGGTAGCCGGAACGGGCTGTTCATCACGGACCGTGACCGCGGGCAGCAAATGCGGCCAGCCACGCTGGTGCCACCACGCCGAGGCCGGGCAGCGGCGAGCCGGGCCGGGTGAGGAAGAACGCGGCGAGGAATTCCCCGCCAGGTTCCGGCGCCCTGGCGGCCGCCGGCCCGTGCCGGGTGCTGACCCGGGTCAGGACCGCCAGGTCGGAGTTGGCGTCCACCCGGATGCTGGCCGACCCGCGACCGATCACGGCATGCGGCACTTTCACGAAGCGCGTGCCGCTCCACACCACGACGAGGCTGGACCGGGTGATCGATCGTGAGGCCAGGTGGAGGGCGAGCGGCTTGCGGAAGGTTCCCCGGTACGCTGACTCGTTGCGCTGGATGAGAATGCCCACCCCGCCCACTGCCCGGTACCCCGCGAAGCCGGCGTTGCCGATGCCCGGGCCGCCCTGGCAGTCACTGCTGCTCGCATATGGTTCGGTTACCGTGATCTGGGCCCCGGCGGGGAAGGCGCCGCTGGAATCGCCGAGCCTGGCCACCATTCCGGTCAGCCGGAGGGGCCCGATGAGTTGGCCCGCAGGACCAAGCGTCTGGCTGGTCACGACGCAGTAGTAACCGCCTCGGACCGGTGTCGGCGGCGGTGGTGGCGGGGGGCCGTAAGCGAGAGCTATTCCGGGCTTGCTGACCAGCGCGGCGATGCCCAAGATCGCCATAGCTGCCATCTGCCGTACTAGCGCGTATCTGGATATGCGCGGCATAGCGGGTCCCCGTTCCGACTTGTCGCTGCGCAGGGTTCTGTAGCTGAGAGTAACAGTTCGAATACTCTAGGTTATCCACACTGGCCGGGGACCAGCATGCGGTGCCGCATGGGCGGTTCGCCGCCGCTAGGGCCGGACCGGAAGGCGGATCGTGAACGTGCTGCCGCGGCCCTCGTCGCTGGCCACGGAGATTGTGCCGTTGTGCGCTTCCACGATGGCCTTGGTGATGGTCAGCCCCAGGCCGGAGCCCGGGATCGCCTCCCGGGTGGCAGTGGCCGTGCGGAAGAAGCGCTCGAAGATATGCTCCAGGTCAGCCGCGGGGATGCCGATGCCCGTGTCGGCCACCTCGATTACCGCCTGGTCTCCATCCATCCTGAGCCTGACCTTGACTTTCCCGCGGTCCGGGGTGAACTTCACCGCGTTGGAGATGAGGTTGCCGAGTAGCTGGGCGATGCGTATCGGGTCGACCGCGAAGCGGGGGACAGCGCCGGTGGAGAGGGACAGGTCGATGTGCTTACGCTGCGCCTCGGGGCGCATCTCCTCCACCGCCTCGGCGGCGATGTCGGCCAGGTCCGCGCTGCGCAGGTCCACCGCGATCCGTCCCGACTGGATCCGGGACAGGAATAGCAGGTCGCCGACTAGGCGCATGAGGCGCTGCGCGTTCCGCTCGATCACCTCGGCGAAGTAGGCGGCGTTCAGCCCGCCGGTGCCCTCCTCCCTGAGCAGTTCGACGTAGCCGATGATCGAGGACAGCGGAGTCCGCAGTTCATGCGAGACCAGGGCGATGAACTCGTCCTTCAGCCCGTCCAGCTCACGCAGGCGCTCGTTCTGGGTGCTCAGCTCCAGAGCCTGATGGGCCAGCGACTCCTCCGCCCTGATCTGCGCGGTGACGTCGCGGGAGATCCCGAAGGTGCCGATGATCTGGCCGCGCTCGTCCCGGAGCGGCATCTTCGTGGTGGACACCCAGGCGTCCGGCCGCCCGCTGTAGGTCTCTCGCTCTACCTTCCCGACGATCGGCTCGCCGGTGCGGATAATCTGCTGCTCGTCCTTGAGCGCGGCGGAGGCGTGCTGGTCGCTGAAGACCTCGAAGTCCGTCTTCCCGACCAGATCCTCGGCGGCCCGGCCCGGCGCGCACGCGGCGATCCAGCCCGCGTTGACGAAGAGGAACCGGCTCAGCAGGTCCTTGAAGTACACGCGCTCCTGCGTGGCGGACAGCAGGTTGCTCATGCAGGTGAGCTTGAGCTCGCTCAGCGGCTCGCTTCCCGGCCGCCCCTGTGGCTGCAGCTTGGTCTTGACCATCGCAACCCCCCTGAAGATGGACGCTGGCCCCTCAGCGCGCGGTCGCCTGGCCATCAAGCCGCCAGCAGCATCGGCCGGATTAGCACGGTCATAGCGTCTGCTTACCCGGGTCGTCGAGGTTAAGTGCTGGCAGTCATTAGGGCGTGTTAATTTTGTGCGATTTAACCGGCTTCATCCCCGAAGGCACCTCGTCCCTTTTTAATATCTCCGCATTAACGTCCGCTAAAACCGGCTCTAACTATGCCAAGCTGGCCTATCGATGCTGGTCAGGGCACCCTCTGAAGGTATCGTGCCGGCGCGGCGTTATCCCGTGGGGGTACCAGCATGCCCGGTTCTATCGGTGTCCACGCGGCGCGGCTGCGCACCGGGCGATCCGGGCCGAGTGATCCCGGTGCGTCAGCGGATCTCCAGCAGGACCTTGCCGCGCGGGCTGTCCGCGCCGCGCAGGCTCGCGATGGCCTGTTCCCAGTCGGCCAGCGGGTAGCGGTGGGTGACCAGGAATCCCGGCCGGAACTGGCCCGAGTTCAGCAGGGTGACCACATCGCGCCAGGCGCGTGCGGTGTAGCCGAAGCTGCCCAGGATGGCCAGGTCGTTGTTGACCACGTCATCCGGCGCCAGGGCGACGGTCTGTCCGTGCGGGGGCAGGCCGAGGAGCAATACGGTGCCCCCCCGGCGGGCCGCCGCGAGCGCCGCCGCGGCCGCCTCCGCCGCGCCCGCCGCCTCCACGACCAGGTCGAAGCCGCCCGCGCCCCCCGGCTCGGTCACGAACCGGGTCGCCCCCGAGGCGGCGGCCAGTGCCGCCTGCCCCGGGCGCCGCCCGAGCATGATGATCTCGGCTGGAGACCACAAGCTCAGCAGCGTCACGGCCAGCAGGGCGATTGTCCCGTCGCCGATCACCAGGGCCCGGCCGCCGGGTGTGACACCGGCCCGGACCAGCCCCCGGTAGACGACGGCCGACGGCTCGGTCAGCACCGCGTCCTGCGCCGCCACCGCCGGTTCGAGCGGGTGCGCCAGCCGCGCCGGGACAGCGATCTGGCCGGCCGCGGCCCCGTCCCGGGTGAACCCGATCTCGTCGTAGGTGTCGCACAGGTTGGTCTCGCCCGCGCTGCAGCCGGCACAGTGACCGCAGCCGATGATGCCCTCGACGACCACCCGGCGGCCGGCCAGCGGCGAGTCACCGGCCACGAACCCGGTCCACTCGTGTCCCAGCGCGAGCGGGTACCGGATGTACGCGGGATCGATCAGGCCGTCGATGATCTCCAGGTCAGTGCCGCACAGCCCGACCAGGTCCGGTTCAACGAGCAGTTCGCCGCCGGCCGGGATCAGCGGCGGCCGCCGCTGCAGCCGGACGTCGCCCGGTGCCACCACCACCAGGCCGCTGCCGGGTGCTGGCTTGACCGGGGCCGTCGTCATCTGGGCCGTCATGACCTGGCCTCGATGGCCAGCTTCTGGTCGGCGTACCGGGCGCCGCCGAGGATCCCGGAGACCCGGTCGGCATACTGGCGCATGGTCTGGCCCAGCTCATTCATCCGCCACGCGGGCAGGTCACCCTTGATTCCGGTCACGCTGACCGCCCCGGCGCAGGATCCGTCGTAGCCGAAGAACGCCGCGCCGACGCAGATGACCCCTTCCGCGTCCTCTTCGTCATCCACGGCGAAGCCGTGCCCGCGGGCCAGGGCCAGGTTGTCCAGGAGCGAGTCGACGTCGGTGATGGTGTGCGCCGTCCTGGCCTGCAGGCCAGTCTGCCCGCACAGCGCCCGGACCTCCGGCTCGCTCATCGTGGCGAGAATGGCCTTGCCCGCCGCGGACGCGTAAGGGACCTCACGCTGGCCCAGCGGGGTGTGGAACCTGACGCTGCCCGGCCCGTCCACCCGCTCGATGAAGACGTGGAATCCGCCTTCGCTGATGGCCACCCGGGCGGTCATCTTGGTGAGGTCAGCCATCTCGACCAGCAGCGGCCGGCACAAGCCGCCGATCGGGAGCTGATCGTGGGCGATGTCGCCCAGCCTGATCAGCGCCGTGCCCAGCGTGTACCGGGGCCCGGGCCGGACGTCGCGCAGCAGGCCGGCCGCGGCGAGCGTGCGGGCCAGCGCCAGTGTCGTGCTCTTGGATGTGCCGAGGGCCCGGGCCAGGTCGCTGAGCGACTGCCCGTCCGGTGGCCCGTCGGCCACGATCTCCAGCAGCCGCAGGGCCCGGGCGACGCTGCGGACTGTGTACCGGCCGGCGACCTCGTCATCGACGCCCCGCTCCGACTGCACTCGCGCACCTCCGCGCAAGAATGTTCGGTATTACCGAACGCATGATCAAGAAGCGGTAACACTCCTTGACAGGGTCCATAAACAATAGTTCTGTTACCTGGGTGATTCTATATCACACAACGGTGTTCGGTAGTACCGAACGTCATCAGCGAAGTGTCGCCCGGGCCGAGGCGGCTGTTCGGCGCGCCACCCAGTGGCTGCAAGCGCAGGGGTCACCGGGACAGGGCTCGCCCGGGCCGGGCTCGCGCGCACGGGAGCGGCCCGCCAGCAACAGCCCAGCCGGGCTCGTGCTGACCGGGCCGGCCGCCGTGGCCTGGGCATCCGGCGGGGTGGCGCCGCCGGTCGACCGGGCCGCCCGCGTGGACCTGGTCTGGGTGGTCATCTCGGCTGCGGGGGCCGGCCTGATCACCACGCAGGTGGAGGCGGACCGGGTCAGGGCCGAATACGATCCGGCCCGGCACGGCTTCGGCGAACTGGCCGAGGTTCCGTGGCATCAGCCGGAAGGCTTCGTTGCCGCCGCCGAGTCATTGGCTGGCGCGCCCGCCTCGGAGCTGGCCTCCGATGGCCACCCCGCCTTCGGCTTCGACGCGTCGGCCGACCTGACGGCGCTCCGGCTGGTGCTGTCACCCGCCGAGCAGGCCGACTTGGCCGACCTCGGCGCCGATGCGGCGGCCTCGCTCCAGTCGGCCCTGGCGCAATGGCGCCCAGGTGAGCGTGACCTGGATATTCAGGCTCGCTGCGCTGCGCTCCTTGAGGCCAGCGGCGCCGATGCCCCGGTCCTGATCGTGGGCGGCGACGACCGGCTTGAGCGGTACCGCCACCCGATGGCCGTCGGAGCGCCGGTCCACCGCCTGGCCATGGCGGTCGTCGTCGCGCGGCGCGCCGGGCTGCACGCCGCAGCCACCCGCTTCGCGGCGTCGGCCCCGCTCGATCCGGGCTACGCCGCGCTGCGCCGCAAGGTGCTGGCCATCGAGGACGCGGTGCTGTCCGGCTGCACGCCCGGCACCAGCTACGGAGCGGCACTGGACGCGCTGGATGCGGCCTACACCCAGGCCGGCGCCCCGGGCGGCTGGTCCGGTCACTACCAGGGCGGCCCGATCGGATTCGCGCAGCGGGAGTTCGAGATCGCGCCGGGCCAGCGCGGATCGCGCTGGTACGGCGAGCCGGTCCGGGCTGGTCACGCGGTGGCCTGGAATCCGAGCCTGCCCGGCGGCGCCAAGTCCGAGGACACCTACCTTGTGTCAGCCGACGGAGCTCATCAGCGGGTGACCATCTCGCCCGGATGGCCGACGGAACCAGATGACACCATGCGGCCACCGCGGCCCACAGTCCTGGAGGTCAGTTCTTGACGAAGCGGACGGAAGACCAGCTGATGACCGGAGCAGGCATCCTCGCGCGCAGCGGTCTGGTGCCCGAACCGGTCCCGGCCGCCAGCACGCTGCGCTTCCCCGACGGCGCGCATTTCCGGATCGAGATACCCAGCGTCGAGGGGCCGGTCGTGCTGGCGGCCGTCGTCGCTGCGGCCCGCGCCCTCGGTGTCACCGTCAATCGCGTCTCCCAGGGCAGCGGCGCGATGATGCTGACCGGGGCCGAGCTGGCCGAGATGGCCAGGATCGGCGCCGACAACGGACTCGAGGTGTCGCTCTTCGTCGGGCCGCGCGAGGAGTGGGACACCGGCCGGGCGGCGCACGCCGACGAGAGCCTGGCGGGCCAGCTACGCGGCACCCGGCAGCTGCGCTACGCGATCGACGACATCCAGCGGGCCGCCGAGCAGGGGATCAGGGGCTTCCTGATCGCCGACGCCGGCCTGCTCCAGCTGGTCACCGAGATCCAGGCGGCCGGCCAGCTGCCCGCGTCGATCGTCTGGAAGGTCTCGGCGGTGCTGGCGCCGTCGAACCCGCTGGGCTTCCGGGTCCTTGAGCGGCTGGGCGGTACGACGATCAACGTGCCCTCCGACCTCACCCTCGGGCAGATCGCCGAGATGCGGGCGGTCAGCCCGGTGCCGATCGATTTGTACGTGGAGACGCCGGACGCGATGGGCGGTGTCGTCCGCGGCCATGAGGCCGCCGACCTTATCCGCGTCGCGGCGCCCATGTACGTCAAGTTCGGCCTGCGGAACTCGCGGTCGCTCTACCCGAGCGGCCTGCACCTGGTCGATGAGGCGGCCGCCATCGCCCGGGAGAAGGTGCACCGGGCCGCCGTCGCGCTGGAGTGGATCGGCCGCAGCGGCATGGAACTCATCCAGTCCGGGCCGGGCGCCAAGGGCCTCGGGCTCCCGGAGCCCTAGCGATGCCCCCGGAGACCCCAGCGACCGCCGCGCTGCGCAGCCGGGCCTGGCTGGCGGGCGACGACGAGGTGGCCATGGCGCACCGCGTCGCGCTCACCTCGGCCGGAGTGCGCATCGACGCGGCGGCGGCCCGGCCGATCATCGGGATCGCCAACTCCGCCAGCCAGCTCAACCCGTGCAACCTGCCGCTGAACGACCTGGTCGGCGCGGTCAGGGCGGGGATTGAGCAGGCCGGTGGCGTCGGCGTGGAGTTCCCCACCATCTCGCTCGGCGAGGACCTGATGAAGCCGAGCGCCATGCTGTACCGGAACCTGCTGGCGATCGAGATCGAGGAGATGATCCGCGCCAACCCGCTGGACGGGATCGTGCTCCTGGCCAACTGCGACAAGAGCGTTCCCGGCGCGGTGATGGGCGCGGTCAGCGCGAACATCCCCACCGTCCTGGTCACCGGCGGCGCCCGGCCGGTGGTCAGCTTCCGCGGCGGCCGGATCGGGACGGGCACGGCGCTGTGGCGGCTCTGGGACGAGCGGCGCGCCGGGCGGCTCGACGATGCCGGCTGGCGCGACCTGGAGAACTGCCTGAGCTGCGGGGTAGGTGCGTGCAACACGATGGGGACCGCGTCCACCATGGCGGTGCTGTGTGAGGTGCTCGGCCTGATGATCCCGGGATCGAGTTCGATCCCGGCCGGTGACCCCCGCTCGGCCGCCGCCGCGACGCGAGCCGGCCGGGCGGCGGTCGCCGCCGTGACCGGCAACCGGCGGCCGGCCGCGATCCTGACCCCGGCGTCGTTCGGCAACGCCGTCGTCGCCCTGCACGCGATCGGTGGCTCCACCAACGCGGTGATCCATCTGGCCGCGCTCGCCGGGCGGGTCGGCGTGCCGTTCCCGCTCGCCGACATCCGCCGGATCGGGGCGACGGTGCCCGTCCTCGCCGATGTCGAGCCGTCCGGGTCAGGCCTGATGCAGGACTTTGACGCGGGCGGCGGGGTGCCTTCGCTGCTTCGCGAGCTCTCCGGCCTGCTGCGGCGTGACGCACTGACCGTCGCCGGGCCGACCATCGGCGAGGTCGCCGACGGCGCCGCGGCGCCGACCGGCGCGATCAGGACCGCCGCCACGCCGCTGCGCCATGGTGGCGCATTCGGCGTCGTGCACGGCTCGCTGGCGCCGGACGGCGCGGTCATCAAGACCTCGGCTGCCTCGCCGGAACTGCTGCGGCACCGCGGTCCCGCCGTGGTGTTCCGCGGTTACGACGACATGCTGGCCCGGATCGACGACCCGGACCTGCCGGTGACCTCACGCAGCGTGCTGGTCCTGGCCGGCTGCGGGCCGGTCGGCGTCCCGGGCATGCCGGAGTGGGGCATGATCCCGATCCCGGCCCGGCTGATGCGGGCCGGGATCACCGACATGGTCCGGGTGACAGATGCCCGGATGAGCGGCACCAGCTTCGGGACCGTGCTGCTGCACGTGGCCCCGGAGGCGGCCATCGGGGGACCGCTCGGCCTGGTCCGGGACGGTGACACGATCGCCGTGGACGTGCCGGCCGGCTCGCTGGACCTCGAAGTACCCGCGGCGGAACTGGCCCGCCGCCGCGCCGCGTTCACCCCGCCGCCGCCCGTGCACCTGCGTGGCTGGCCCGCCCTGTACGCCCGGCACGTGCTGCAGGCGCCGGACGGATGCGATCTCGACTTTCTCCGGGCACCGACGCCAGCAGAACAGAAATTTGTCGAACCGGTCGTGGGGCGCTCCTGACCGGGCCGATGACTGACCGGCAGGAAAGCCCACAAGACCGGCAGGAAAGCACACAAGAAAGGAGACAGCCATGAGGCGATGGAAGCTGGCCGCAGCCGCGGCGGCCACGGCGCTGCTTGCTGCTGGCTGCGGGAGTAGAAGCAGTGGCAGTGGCGGGACCGCCGCGAGCCCGGTCACGATCACTATCTGGCATAACTACGGCACGGAGCAGAACGCCACGGCGCTGAACAACCTGGCCAAGGCCTTTGAGAAGCTGCACCCGAATATCACGGTGACCGTGGTCAGCCAGCCGGCCAGCAACTACTTCGCGCAGCTGCAGGCGGCCGCGATCCCCAAGAACGGCCCCGACCTGGCCGTCATGTGGACCGGGCTGTTCACGCTGCAGTACAAGAGCTTCCTGAAGAACCTCAAAGGCCAGGTCCCGGCGTCGGACCTGGCCAGGATCGACCCGAACGCGCTGAAGTGGACCAGCGACAGCTTCAACGCCAGTAACGGGCCGTATGTCATCCCGCTGGAGAACCAGTTCTATATCGGCTTCTACAACAAAAGCGATTTCGCCAAGGCCGGCGTCACCTCGGTGCCGACCGACTGGAACCAGTTGTACGCCGCGTGCACGAAGCTCAAGAAGGCCGGCTATACGCCGATGGTCTACGGCAACGGCGGCCAGCCGCTCGGCGCCACGTTCTACCCGTGGTACGACATGAGCTACATGATGATCGGCGCCTACTCGGTGTCGCAGTGGCAGGGCCTGTACAGCGGGCAGATCCCGTGGACCTCGCCCGCCGTGGCGGCTCAGCTGGGCAACTGGACCAAGCTGCACAGCTCCGGCTGCACCAACAAAGACGTGGTGACCAACACGAACAATCTCGGCCAGTTCGAGTCGGGCAAGGCCGCGATGATGGTCGACGGCACCTGGGACACCCAGAAGTTCACCAGCGCGCTGGGCAGCAAGGTAGCTGCCTTCGTCCCGCCGTTCTCCACCTCCCCGATCAAGGGCGTGGTCGACTACGCCGGCGACGGCCTCTCCGAGATGTCCTACTCCAAGCACCCGGCGCAGGATGCCGAGTTCCTGTCGTACATGACCACCCCGGCGGCGGCGCGCATCATCAACGCGGCCGGCCTCATCCCGGCGATCACCGGCACGACCACGAGCAACCCGGTGAACCAGCAGATGCTGAACTTCGTCGCCAGCGATCACCTGACCGTGTTCCCGATGCTGGACAACGTGGTGCAGGCGAACATCGTCAGCGCTGGGCAGAAGTTCCTGCCCTCCGTGCTCAACGGCACCCAGTCGGTCCAGGCGGCATTGCAGAACCTGGCTGAGACCCACAACCAGCTGCCCTCGACCCAGCGGGGCAACACCTTCCCGTAACTGGTCACTACGATCGTGGTCTCCGGCGGCGGGGCGACCCGCCGCCGGAGACCACCAGCACGGTCAGGAGAGCATCCGGTGGCTGCGAGCAGGCTCACCAGGCGCCGCAGGCGCGCTGGCATCCTGCTGTCCCTGCCCGCGGTGGCCCTGGTGATCGCCTTTCTCGGCGTGCCGATCGGCCAGGCCATCTATTACTCGATGACCAGCTGGAACGGCCTAACGTCGACCTGGATCGGGCCGAGCACGTATTCCACCGCGCTGAGCGACCCGATCTTCTGGCGGGTGCTGGAGAACAACGCCCTGCTGCTGCTGTGCATCCCGTTCGCGCTCGGGATCCCGCTGGGCATCGCCGCGCTGCTCAACGAGCATGTCCGCGGCTGGCGGTTCTTCCGGTCCGTGTACTTCCTGCCGACCGCGGTGTCCTGGGTGGTCATCGGCATGGTGGCGCTGCAGTTCTTCGCCGCGGACGGCACGCTGAACAAGCTGCTCGCGGACCTGGGGCTCGGCTCGACGGCGACCGACATGCTGGCCGGCTCGCACAGTGCCCTGGCGGCGCTGGCCATCACGTTCGTCTGGTCGATGCTCGGCACCAACACCATTATCTTCCTGACCGGCATGGCCACGCTGGACCCGACCCTGATCGAGGCGGCGCGGGTGGACGGGCTGGCCCGCCGCCAGATCTTTGTCCGGGTGACGCTGCCGCTGCTCACCCGGTTCATCCAGTTCGCTTTCGTGATCACGGTCATCAGCGCGTTCTCCGCGCTGTTCAGCCTGATCTTCGTGATGACCGGCGGCGGCCCCGGCCTGGGCACCACCACGCTGGAGTTCTTCGTCTACCAGACCGGCTTCGCCCAGGGTCAGTTCGGGACCGGCGCGCTGTACGGGATCATCCTGTTCGTGATCATGATCTTCGTCGGGCTGGTCCAGCTCCGCCTGATCAAGCCAGCGGATGAGGAGGGCTCGTAACGGTGGCGGCCGCACCCGTGGACCCAGCCCGGCCGGCCCGGCCGGCCCCGACCGGGCCGCCGCTGCCGTCCGCCCGGTCGCGCCAGCGGCTGACCACCGGGCCGGTGTTCCTGCTCATGGTCGTGGTCGCGCTCGTGATGTTGTATCCGTTTTATTACCTGCTGAACAATGCGTTCCGGAACCAGACCCAGTACGACCAGCAGCACGGCCATTCGGTGGCCGGCTGGACACAGCTCTTCCAGAACCTGCCGGTCGGCAGCGAACTGCTCAATTCCACGATCGTCTGCGCCGCCGCGATCGTCATCATCCTGGTCGTCTCCACCAGCTCGGGCTTCGCGTTCGCCAAACTCCGCTACCGCGGCAGCGGGACCGTCTTCCTGCTCGTGGTCGCCGCGCTGATGGTCCCGCTGCAGTCGATCATCATCCCGGAATACGTGAACATGGCGAAGTTCAACCTGGTCAGCTCCTACACCGGGGCCGTGCTGGTGTACGCCGCCCTGGGCACGCCGTTCGCCACCTTCCTGATGGCCACCTACTACCGCGGCATCTCCGACGAGCTGATCGAGGCCGCGGTCATGGACGGCCTCAGCTATGAACGCACCTTCCTGCAGATCGCGCTCCCGCTGTCGCTGCCGGCCATCGCCACCATCACGGTGCTGCAGTTCATCCAGATCTGGGACGACCTGCTGGTCGGGCTGCTTTTCCTGCCGACGAACGACCGGACGATCACGGTCGGGCTGGCGGCGCTGTCCTCCGGGCGCACCACGAGCATCCCGGTGCTGATGGCTGGTTCCCTGATCAGCGCCGTTCCGGCGATCGGTGTGTATCTCATCTTCCAGCGGCACCTGGTCAAGGGCCTCACTCTCGGGATGGGCAAATGAGGCAGGGGGAAAGTTAGATGTCGCGGATCGTGCTCCAGGCGGTGACCAAGCAGTTTCCCGACGGGACGACCGCCGTCCAGTCGCTGGACCTGCACGTGGACGACGGGGAACTGCTGGTGCTGGTCGGGCCGTCCGGGTGCGGCAAGACGACCGCGCTGCGGATGATCGCCGGGCTGGAAGAAGTCACCGCGGGGGCCATCTACATCGACGACCGGCCGGTCACCGATGTGGAGCCGCGGCACCGCGACATAGCCATGGTCTTCCAGAGCTATGCGCTCTACCCGCACCTGACCGTCTACGACAACATGGCGTTCAGCCTGAAGTACCGCAAGGTCGGCAAGGCGGAGATCAAGCAGCGGGTGGCCGAGGCGGCGCGCATCCTGGAACTTGAGCCGTACCTGGAGCGCAAGCCGCGGCAGCTCTCCGGCGGCCAGCGGCAGCGGGTGGCGATGGGCCGCGCCATCGTCCGGCAGCCCCGGGCCTTCCTGATGGACGAGCCGCTGTCGAACCTCGACGCCAAGCTGCGGGTGCAGATGCGCGCTGAGATAGCCCAGCTCCAGCGCTCGCTCGGGACAACCACCATCTACGTGACGCACGACCAGACGGAGGCGATGACCCTCGGCACCCGGGTCGCGGTGATCCACGGCGGCGTGCTGCAGCAGGTCGCCACCCCGCAGGAGCTGTACGCCAGGCCTGCCAACCTGTTCGTGGCCGGTTTCATCGGCTCGCCCGCGATGAACCTGGTCGACGCCCGGCTGGAGCGTGACGAGCGGTCCGCTGGCCCCGCGGTGGTATTCGGCAGCCACCGGCTGGCCATCCCGCCGCAGGTCGTCGCCGAGCACCCAGCCCTGGACCAGTATCTGGGCCGGGACGTGGTGCTCGGCATCCGCCCGGAGAACATGGCGGACGCCGAACTGGCCCACAACGCCGACCCGCAGGCCATCCTCCATCTGCCGGTGAAGCTCCGCGAGGAACTCGGCTCGGAGGTGCAGGTGCACGCCGCGATCGGCGCCGCCGCTCACCTGAGCGGCGGCGAGGCGGAGGACGTGCGCTCGCTGGCGACCATGGTGGCCAGGATGAACCCGAAGACCGCCATCAAGGAGGGCGACGTCGCCCGGGTCCTGGTGGACACTGATGCGCTGCACTTCTTCGACCGGGCCAGCGGCGAGAGCATCCGCGGTGGGCCGGTCTCGTGACCGCTTGGCGGGTGCGCGCGGCCGCGCTGCCCGGCGGGGATGCCGTGGACGCGGGGATCAGCGGCGCGGGCAGCTGGACGTCGCGGCCTGCGCCGGGAGCCGAGCTGCTGCCTGGGCGGTTCGTGCTTCCTGGCCTGGTCGATGCGCACTGCCACCTGAGTGTTGGCCAAACCGGCGATGGCCAGCCGGTTGCGCTGGACGCGGCGGCGGCGCGCGCCAATGCCGCGCGGGCCCGCTCCGCCGGGGTGACCGCGATCCGGGACACCGGCAGCCCGGGCAGCGTCACGCTGGGGCTGCTGCCGACCCCGGACGGGGCCGGGCTGCTGGCCTGTGGCCGGTTCCTCGCCCCTCCGGGCCAGTACTATCCCGGCTTGTACGCGCCGGTCCCCGCGGCGGATCTGGTCGGCGCGGCGCTGGCCGAAGTGGCGGCTGGGGCACGCTGGGTCAAGCTGATCGCTGACTTCCCCGTCCTGCGCCCCGGCGAGGCAGCCCCGGATCCCGCGCCCACCTACCCGCTGGCCGACGTCCGCCGTCTCGTGCAGGCGGTGCACGCGGCCGGCGCCCGCGTTGCCGCCCACGCCACGACGCGGCAGGTGACCGGGCTGATCGACGCGGGAATCGACTCGGTCGAGCATGGCACCGCCCTGACTGAGGCCGATCTGTCAGCGCTGGCCGCGCGCGGCGGCGCGTGGACACCGACGCTGTGCGCGACGATCGGCGCTGACCTCACCCGAAGCGACCCTGACCGGCGGAAGCGCCGCCACGAACTGCGCGAGCGGCTGAGTTCCCTGCTGCCGGACGCGGCCCGCCGCGGCGTGACGATCATGACAGGAACCGACGTGGTCGGAACCATCCCGCGCGAGGTCGCGCTGCTGGCCGGCCTGGGGCTGCCGCCCCAGGCGGCACTCGCCGCAGCCAGCACGGCCGCCCGCCGGTTCCTCGGGTTCGCCGCCGGCATCCAGCACGGCGAACCCGCGGACCTGGTCAGCTATGACAACGATCCCCGCGACGATCCGGCCGTGCTCGCCCACCCGGCAGCCGTCTTCGCCGGTGGCATCCGCATCGCCTGACTTCCGGGCCAGGCCCCGCGGCGGCGGCCACGGCGCCACCGCTAGCCGGCCGGGACGCTCCGGGCCTGGGCCAGCTCCGCCAGGCCGTAGCGCTCGACATGCTCGCCGTCCTCCAGGCTGATGGTCCGGAATCCCTGCTGCACCAGCCGGTCGTTGATCTCGTCGAAGTGCTCGCTGACGAACTGCTTTTCGGCGTCAGTGATCCTGCCCTTATGCGGCCGGCCAGCATGTTCCAGGCTGGCGTAGTTGGTCCGGTCAGCGCGGGACGGGCTGGCCGCGGCGGCCTTGGAACTCCGCCTGGCCGGCCGGGCGGAGATCAGGAGTTCGCTCATGGCCTTGTCAGTGGCCAGCTTGTCGAACGAGTCCACATCCATGGCCACTCGGTGCGGTTCGTCATCGCCAGGGAGAAAGAGGTCAACCACGGCCACCCGGAGAGCTGACTTCTCGATGGCCCTGGCTTCCTCGGTGAGAACCTCGATCTCGACCGGGCTGTCGCCGAGTTCGGGGTGTTCGTGGATCACGATGCGCGCCAGCGCGTCGTCCTGGGTGATGATCTCTCCGCTGAGGTCGCTGAACCTGACGGTCTTCTGACCCACCTGGTATGCCTCCCTGCGTGTCGGTGTGAGCGCCTGCTGCTTCGGCACGTGGCTCACCTTGCCCCAAGGACGCCCCGCTGTCAAACGTATGTTCGATACACGCCGGAGCGGTTTTCGATACGCGCCAGGAGGCGGGAGTTACTGATCCGCGAGCCGGTGGAGGCTGATGATCGGCATCGTCGAGGTCCTTTCCTCGGCGGCCGCCACCGGCCAACCGGCCAACCGGCTAGGTAGCAACCAGCGCATCGGTGAGCGCATTGATACCGGCCAGATTCCCCGCCAGCTCGCCGCTGAAGTGATGACGGGCGGCGAGCGCGCTGGGAGCGTAGTAGGAGACCTTCGTCTGTGCTCCGTCGGCCCATACCAGTACCTTGAGCGGCAGGTCGAGCGCGGCCAGGGGTGCCGCCACCATTACCGGCGTTCCGCCCAGCGGGCTGCCGAAGATGACCAGCGTGGTGCCGCGCAATTGCAGCCCGACCTGGTGTGCCTCCGCGCTCTGATCGATCACGGCGAAAAGCTTCATTCCCTTGGCGGCCACCATCGCGGTGAGCCGCGAAACGGTGTCGGCCACCGATCGGGGGCTGAGCTTGGTGACGATGCCCGTCTCGTTCAGGGGCGCGGCCTCGGTCATCGTTGGTCTCCTCGGTGCGGGCCGCCTGTCACGTCCACCGGGCACCGCGGCGGCGGCGCCTCGACGGTATCAACCCGGGCGGGCATGGGCGGTATCCCCGAGGTCAGGTCGGGGTGATGGCCAGGTACAGCGCTAGCAGCGCGCAGGCCAGCGCGCAGCTGACGGTCGCCACGACAGCCGGCCACTGGGCGGGCTGGGGTGAGTCGGGCTGGGGCTGTTCCTGGCGCACTGTCGAGCGGTGCTGGGCGAACCCGATGACGGTGAGCAGCAGGGCGACCAGCACCATGAAGATGCCGAGGTATCCCGACAGCCGGACCAGATCCGCGTTCGGCACGGTGTGCGCCTGGGTCCCCGGGCCCGGCTGCACCTCGAGGAACAGCCCGAACTTGGCCACCACGAAGCCGAGCCCGGCGAACGAGATGGCCGTGCGGACCCAGGCGAGCAGGGTCCGGTTGCTCGCCAGCAGGTCGCGCATTCTCGCGCTGTCTTCTGGGTGCACCGGTTTATCCTCGCCTATCAGCGCCCGGTCATTTGACTAGGGCCCGGTTGTGCGGCCGCTCCGCGCCTGGGTAGGTACCGCAGGGTCCGCGCATGTTCCCAGAGCAGGAGGAATCCCCATGACCGCCGGAAACCGCGGCACGACGATCACCGATCACGAGACCAGCCAGGTCCAGCGGGCGAATGAGACCGGGCTGACCCCGGTCGTGTTCGTGCATGGCCTGTGGCTGCTGCCCAGCAGCTGGGATCGCTGGGCGGAACTGTTCGAGAGCGCCGGCTACGTGGCCCTGACGCCCGGCTGGCCCGATGACGCCGAGACGGTGCAGGAGGCCAACGCGCACCCCGAGGTGTTCGCGAACAAGTCGGTCGGCCAGGTAGCGGACCACTTCGCCGAGGTCATCGGCGGCCTGGCCAAGAAGCCGGCCGTGATCGGCCACTCGTTCGGCGGTTTGCTGACCCAGATCCTCGCGGGCCGCGGCCTGGCGGCCGTGTCGGTGGCGATCGACCCGGCACCGTTCCGTGGTGTGCTGCCCCTGCCGATCTCGGCGCTGCGGGCGGCGTCCCCGGCGCTCAGCAATCCGGCCAACCGGCACCGCGCGGTTCCGCTGACCTATGACCAGTTCCGGTTCGCCTTCGCGAACGCGGTGACCGAGGAGGAGGCGCAGAGCCTGTACGAGACCTTCGCGGTACCTGCCTCCGGCCTTCCTCTCTTCCAGGCAGCGGCGGCCAACCTGAACCCGTGGACCGAGGCAAAGGTCGACACCGGAAACCCGGGCCGTGGTCCGCTGCTCATCATCTCCGGCGAGAAAGACCACACCGTGCCATGGGCGATCGCCAACGCGTCCTACCAGCAGCAGAGCCACAACGAGGGCGTGACTGAGATCGTTGAGATGCCGAACCGCGGGCACGCGCTCACCATCGACAGCGGCTGGCGCGAGGTCGCCGGCACCGCGCTTGCGTTCGTCCAGCGTTTCATCAAGGACTGACCGCGGCACGGCACCATTCACACCCTTATCCCGTGGCGCAGCAGGATCATGTCGCGATCGCCAGGGCGGTCATCGACGCCAACCAGTACATGACACTGGCCACGGCCGACAGCGAAGGCCGGCCGTGGGCGTCACCCGTGTTCTACGCCACGGCCGACTACACGGAGTTTTACTGGGCCTCCGCACCGGGGGCAGCGCACTCGCGGAACCTGGCCCAGCGGCCGCGCATCGCCGTCGTGATCTTCGATTCCGGAGTTCCGGCGGGCACCGGCCAGGCCGTCTACATGTCAGCAACTGCCGAGCAGGTGGCGGCGGATGAGCTCGACCGGGGCCTCGCCGTCTATCCCGGCCCGGCTGAGCGCGGCGGCGGCCCGCTCACCCTCGATGAGGTCCGGGCCCCTGCCCCTTACCGCCTCTACCGGGCCACCGCGTCGGGGCATTCGATCCTCTGCCCACGGGACAACATGGGGCCGTGCGTGCGGCACGGCATCCCGTTCGACCACCGCATCCCGGTGCCTGCGGTTGGCCGGCCCAGGTAGCCGCCGCTCACCGGCCAGGTCAGTGCGGGGCGGCGCCGCGCGGTGGCCGCAGGCTGTAGCCCACCCCGCGCTGGGTGTGGATCAGCCGCGGGCCCAGTGAGTCGAGTTTGCGGCGCAGGTAGCCGATGTAGGTATCGACGATCTGGAGCCGCCGGGCCTTGTCCGGGCCCCACACGTCCTGAAGTATCTGCTGCCGGGAGACCACCTGCCCCTGGTTGCTCATCAGGCAGATGAGCAACCGGAATTCGGTGGGCGTGAGCTCTACTTGCCGGCCGGCCCGGTGCACGGTCCACCGGGACTCGTCGAGCTCCAGGTCCCCGGCGCGCAGCCGGGCGGTGGCGGCCAGGTCGTCTTCTACGGCGTCTTCGGTCATGTCATGTCACGCATGTGTCGTCGTCCCGTCGCCTCGCGGTCGTGGCCGTACCGCCCGATCCATGCCGAACGGGAACCCCGGGGTGCACTGCCGCCAGCAAGCAGGTGACGCCGATGCGCCCGCCGCACCGCACAGGTTCACGGTGCGCGGGCGCATCGGCGTCATCCCGGTCACGGGAAGCGGGCCCATTCTTCCAAGATCAGAAGTGGGTGGGCCCAGCCGTTGCCGGTGTGGTAACCCCGGGGACCGGGGCGACCGCTGGCCTGACCGGAGTCGTGGTCAGCCCTGAGGTGGTGTTGGCCAGCGCCTCGATGATGACCAGCTGGGCGTGGTGGGCGTGGTGCGTCACCGTGCCAGCGACGAACACGAGATCACCCGCGGCCAGCCCGTTCCAGGTCATCGCCGCGACCGGCACGGTCGTGGTGACCGGCACGGTGGTGGTAACCGGCACGGCGGTGGGCGTCACCGTCGGGATGGCCGTGGGGGTGGCCGCGACCGTGGGGGTGGCCACGACCGTCGGGGTGGCCCCGACCGCAGGTGTCGTTGTCACCGTGGGGATGGCCGTGACCGCGGGGGTAACCGTCACCGTGGGGGTGGGCGTTGGGGTCGGCACGGTCGTGGTCGGCACGGTCGTGGTGGGCACGGTCGTGGTCGGCACGGTCGTGGTGGTGGTCGGCGTGGTCACGGTGGCGGTCCTGGCGACGGTGGAGGTACCCGTTACCGTGATCGTGATCGTGGTGGTGCCGGTGTTGATCGAAATCGTCGTGGTGGTCGGCTGGGTGAGCGCGGTGTTGTTCAGCATCGCCGCCACCGTCGTGCCGCCAGTCACTGCCTGAGCGGCAGTAGTGGTGGTCAGCATCGGAATGGCGGTAGGCACCGTCGCCTGGGTCGTGGTGGTCGTGGCCACGGCCTTGACCGCGGTGTTGCCCGACAGCGACCAGACGGTGAGCTTGCCGGCCAGGCTCCGCAGGACCAGGAAGTGGTGCGTGATCAGCACGACCTGGCCACGCTCGAAGGCGAGCTTGGTCATCCTGTGGTGCCGCGAGAAGTTGAACTGGCCACCGAAGCCATGCAGCGCGGCCAGTTCCTGCAGCGACCGCATGTTGACGTGGCCGTTGTTCTGGCTGAGGCTCAGCATCGCGGAGTTCAGCATCGCGCCGTCGCCGTGCGTGCCGAAGCCGAAGGAATAACCGGCGTCGTGGTAGGTGCCTGACGAATGACTGCTAGTCAGTGCCACCCCGCCGGCGATGCCGCCGACGACCGCCAACGCTCCGGCCGTGGCCTTGAGCTTCCAATTCGATGAGTTGTACCTGTTGTAGCGTGTCACAGCTTCCTCCCGTTAGAGGCACCGCGCCCGCAACGCGCGCCCTGAACTGAGTGCAGGGACCATGTGTGCTCTTGGTAGCCGCCGGGCGGCTTGTACACGTCCATGTGACTGACCGTGCCAGCGCGCCTTCGGGCGGGCCGTGACATTAGGGCTCACGTAAGCAATACGTTTGGTGTTTCACATCTGATTACTTCGAGATAACACACCCGCTTACTTCGAGATAACACACCCGCGCCGACCTGTGGCCATCTGCGGTATGGCGGCACGATGACCTCGGTCTCCGGGCCTAAAAGGATCGAGGTCGAGCACACCGCGGCCGGCCCGGCGGCCGGGCCAGGCGGCCTAGCCGGCCGGGGGCGGGGAGGTCGGCGCGGCGGCTGACGGCGACGGCGAGGCGCTGGCCGATGCGGTAGGAGACGCCGCCGCGGAGGGGGTGCTGGACGGTGTGGCGGCCGCCGGCCGGACCGGCGCCGGGTTTCCCGTGGCGGTCTGCGGAGTCGTGTTCAGCGTCGCGGCGGTGGCCACGCCGTTCGCGTCCAGGGTCAGCGTCACCGGATCGGTCAGGCCGAAGTCCTTGCAGTTCAGGTTGCCGAACGAGCCGTCCAGCCGGGCGGCCAGGAAGGTGAACAGGCTGTTGCCTGTCCCGTTGTCCGGAGACGGGGCACCGACCGTGAACTGCTTGTCCAGCGCGAGGGCCGGTGTCTGGATGTTGACCATTTCCGTGCAGTACGCCTGCGCGTTCGCGGTCGTGTTCGTCCGCCGCCGGAGCAGCGGCTGATCGACTCCCTCGCGGAAGAGGTTGGTCTTCTGGATGCTGAACGCGCCGTTGTTGTCCACGGTCATCGGGTCATTGACCGGAGTCAGCGCGATCGGCGCGGCCTGGTCCGCCGCCGCCGCGAGCTCATCCAGCGTCTGCGACGTGCCCACCTGTCCGGGGTTGGAGAGGTCAGGCGCGGCAAACGGAGCGCACCCGAGCGCCGGGTCGAGAAAGAAATTGAGCAGGGCGTTGTCGCTTCCGTTGGTAATGGTCGTGGCGCCGGTGAGGTTGGCGGCATTGGCCGCGTTATCCTGCGCGGTCTGCCCATTGGCGGTCAGCAGGTACCGCGATGTCACGTTGTCGCTCTGGTCCTGGTCGATCACGCTGAAGCTGCGGGTCGTCGGGCAGGCCTGCCCGTCCTTTGCGGTTCCGCCGGCCGGGATCTTCAGTCGGCCGGCCGCGATCGCCGCGTTCGCGGCCCGGTAGAAGGTAGCTCCGTTGCAGTAGGAGACCTGCCCGAACGGCGACCCCGGCAGCCCGCCGACGCAGTTTCCCCGCCGGACCGAGTTACCTTCCGCGACCTGGGTCAGCACGTTGCCGTTGAAGCCGAACATGATGTTGACCACCGCGCCCCTGGGCAGCTGAGGGACGACCGGCGCGACCGCGGGCGTCGTCCCGGCGGTGATGACCAGCGGCTCGTAGACCGAGAGCCCTCCGGTGGCCGGGTCGAGAATGGTCGCCTGCACGAACGCCTGAAGGCCTCCGTTGTCCTCCGAACAGCCGCCCCCGAGCTGGTACGGGGTGGCCAGACCGCGCGCGCTGAGCGGGTTCCTGGGCACGGTGATGGTGCAGTTCCCCGCGGCAGCGCCGGTCGGCGCGGACGGCGTCGCGCTGGCGGTCGGGCCGACGGTCGGCCTGCCCGTGGGGCGCGGGTGGTGATGATGGTGCCCCCACCCGCCGAAGGCGTCCTGCATGAACGTCGCGTGACCTGACATGTTGGCCGCGACGATCAGCCCGATGAGCAAGCCCAGCACCACGAGCGGGACAATCGGGAACTTAACCTTCCGCACGTACTGCCGGTCGTCCGGGACCCAGTCCAAGTATTGGTCCCACTCCGGGCCCTCGTCTTCGCTCATGCTCCAGTCCAGGTCCTGGTCAGAGCTCGCAGAGTGCCAGGTGGACCGACGCTTGGCACGCATCCCGCTACCTCCGCCTTTATAGAGCTCTCGCCGGAGGACGATAGACCGAACCTGTGACCCGAGGGTTATGAAACCGAAATATTTACTCTTTCGTAAGAACTTCGCCGCAGCGGCCCCGTTGACCCAGGTCGGGCCCGGCTCGGCCGGTATCTCGGCTGGCCGCGGGTGGGGCTGGTGCCAGCCCGGCTGACCGGGGACGGCGGGGCCCGGCTGCCGTCCGCACCTCGGTATCCGGCCGTACCGCGGCGACCGGGTGAGCCAGCTGCGCTGGTGCGACCCGCCCAGGCGGGCGAGATTTGCGGTGAGCGTTCCGGCCGCTAAGATGCCCGCCCTTGGCCGGCCGGCAGGCTGCCGGGCGACGGCGGCCGTGCGGGATGATCCCAGGGTCGCCGGCGCTGGGCGCCCGGCGATGTGCGCGCTCACATAACAACGCAGAAACCTTGACGTAACTTCGCGCCGGAGCCATAGTAATGGCATCGCGCTATTCGAGCGCCTAACTCACCCGGAGGCCTATACGCCCCACTCGACCGTCCTAGTTGTTAGCGCTCACACTGCTGTTTGCCGTCAGGCCGAGAGTTAGCTTGTTGACGTGCGGGCCGCGTGTTCTTAACTGCCCGCGGCGGTCGTTCGCATTGTAAATTCCCGATCCAGGCCCGGGCCCCTCAGGCATTCGTGCCACGCCCCACCGGAATGGGAGATATTCACGATGATTGTTTGGTCACGACCTGGGCATTTGAGAAAGGCACTGCTGTTCGCGGGCGCGGTAGTCGCGCTCACCGCCGGCTCGCTGATTGGCGCGCCTGGCACGTCGCAGGCCGCGGTGTCACTCCCGTGCGACATCTACGCTGCCGCGGGCACGTCCTGCGTCGCCGCGCACAGCACGGTGCGAGCGCTCTACGCCGCGTACAACGGCCCTCTCTACCAGGTCAAGCGCGCGTCAGATTCCGCGACCACCAACATCTCGACGCTCACCGCGGGCGGCTACGCCAACGCCGCGGCGCAGAACACGTTCTGCGCCGGCACGTCGTGCACCATCACGGAGATCTTTGACCAGTCCGCGGAGCATAACAACCTCACCATCGAGGGGCCGGGCGGGAACGGCGGGCAGGACGTCGGCGCGAACGCGATGGCGCTGCCGGTGATGGCCGGCGGCCACCAAGTCTACGGGCTCGACGTCACGGCTGGTGTCGGCTACCGGGACAACGCCACGCACGGCGTCGCCACCGGCAGCGCAGCGCAGGGTGCGTACATGGTGGCCAGCGGCAGCCACGTGAACAACGGGTGCTGCTTCGACTATGGGAACGCCGAGACGAATAGCGACGACAACGGCAACGGCCACATGGACGCGATCAACTTCGGCACGGAGTGCTGGTTCAGCCCGTGTTCCGGATCTGGTCCCTGGGTTCAGGCTGACCTGGAAAACGGGCTGTTCGCGGGGGCAAATGGTTCCGACACGAATAACCATGGCAACTCAAGCGCGTTCGTCACCGCCCTGGTCAAGGACAACGGGACGACAACATATGCCATCAAGGGCGGCAACTCGCAATCGGGCAGCCTGACCACCTGGTACAACGGTGCGCTGCCCAACCTGGGCGGGTATGCCCCCATGCACCAGGAAGGGGCCATCGTCCTGGGCACCGGCGGTGACAATAGCAAGGCCTCCATCGGAACGTTCTTCGAAGGGGTCATGACCGCCGGCTACCCGACGGATGCTGCCGACAACTCGGTGCAGGCCAACATCGTGTCAGTTAACTACGGGAACGTGGGCGCCAGTTTCCCGGTCGCCGGCACCGCCTACCGGCTGACCAACCAGCACAGCGGCACGGTTCTCGACGCCATTAACTGCGGGACGGCCAACGGGACCAGGATCGACCTCTGGGCGTCGCTCGGCAACACCTGCCAGCAATGGAAGTTCGCCAGCGTCGGCAGCGGCTACTACACCATCACCAACGTGCACAGCGGGACTGTCCTCGACTCCGTGAACTGCGGAACGGCGAACGGCACCGCCGTGGACCTGTGGTCCTCGCTCGGTAACACCTGCCAGCAATGGAGCGTCGTTCCAATCAGCAGCGGGCACTACGTGCTCGTCAACCGCGGCAACTCGTTGTCCCTTGACGCGGTGAATTGCGGAACGGCGAACGGCACGGCCGTGGACCAGTGGATCGGGCTCGGCAACACCTGCCAGCAATGGAACATCGCGCCCTAGCCTGGCGATGACCCCGTCGATCAGGGCCTGGCGCCCCGTACTGTTGGGGCTGTGTCACCGACGACACCTCAGCGCTTGGTTACAAGGAGGAGCAATGCCGACCCGCAGCGCCCAGACCACATGGACAGGCGGTCTTCAGGATGGAACCGGCACTCTCGAACTGCTCAGTTCGGGCGCCGGCACCTACGAGGTCTCGTTCCCCAAGCGGGCGGCGGATGACGCCGATGGCACGACCAGCCCCGAAGAGCTGATCGCCGCCGCGCACACCGCGTGCTACGCGATGCAGTTCTCCGCGCTGCTCGGTGCGGCGGGCGGCAGCGCGCCATCGCTGACCGTCAAGGGTGATGTCACGCTCGCCCCGGACCCGGCGGGCGGATTCCGGATCAGTGGCATCAAGCTCACCGTCCGGGGATCGGCTGAGGGCATCGACGAGGACACGTTCCGCAAGGTCGCCGAGGACGCCAAGGCTGGATGCCCGGTCAGCAAGGCGCTGACCGGCACGGTCATCACGCTCGACGTCGCCGGAGGGTAGCGCGGGCCGGGCAGACTGGGCACCGTGACTGAGGTGCGGTGGCTGGACGCGGCGGAGCAGCAGGCCTGGCGGGCCTACCTGGACGCCACCCGGCTGCTGGTCCAGGTCCTCGACCGGCAGCTGGAGACCGCCGCCGGGATCTCCTTCACCGACTACGAACTGCTGGTGAAGCTCTCCGAAGCGCCCGGCCGCAGGCTGCGCATGCGGGATCTGGCTGATGCCGCGCTGTCCACGCGGAGCGGGATGACCAGGGCGGTAACTCGCCTGGAGCAGGCCGGCTGGGTCCGCCGGGTGGAATGCGAGGAGGACCGGCGCGGCATGTACGCCGCGCTGACCCCGGACGGCCTGGCCAAGCTCACGGCCACCGCGCCCGGGCACGTCGCGGCCGTCCGGGCGCACGTCTTCGACAAGCTGACCGGGCCGCAGGTGCAGCAACTGGGCGACACCTGCGGCCACCTGGCCGAATTCCTGCGCACTGACCGGTAACCGGGCCCGGGGTCGGCTACCGGGGCGGATCACCCCGGTAGCCGGACGGTCACCGGGCCGGGCCGTTGACGGTGATGGTCGCCTTGGTGGTGTGGCCGGCCAGGTCGCGGGCGGCGACCTGGTAGGTGTAGCTGGTGCCGGGGCTGGCGCTGGTGTCGGTGTAGCTGGTCAGGCTGGGGCCGACGGTGGCCAGGTAGTTGCCGTTGCGGTAGATGTCGTAGGCGCTGACTCCGGTGTTGTCGGTGGCCGCGGTCCAGCTCAGGATGGTCTTGGTGGTTGTGGGCTGGCTGGCGGTGAGGCGGCCGGGGGCGGTCGGCGGGGTGGTGTCGTGGCCGAAGTTGTAGGTCTGGACGTCGAAGGTCTGCCCGTGGGCGTTGGTCGGGGTGACCTTGACCGTGCTGCCGTTCACGGTCACCGTGAGGAAGTGGTAGACCTGCGCGTCGGTGGTCGGCTTGACCGCCGCGCCGCACGCGCTGCCCTTGCCACTGCTGGAGTTCCAGCCGATCCCGTAGGCGTCGGTACTGGCGCAGCCGTGCCCGCCGATGGGGACCACCTTGCCGCCGCCCCCGCCGGTCACGTAGCTGGTGACGCCGCCGGGGCCCGCGATGTTGCGCTGGTAGTCGTGGGCATGGCCGGTGAAGGCGAGATCGACGCCGCCCTCGTGCAGCAGTTGCTCCAGGCTGCCGGTGCTACCCGG
>Ga0265338_10002354_pt1 | contig 28532 bp, 29 predicted proteins | sample 42126metaG_FD_193579 | JGI IMG/M metagenome (GOLD analysis project Ga0265338, IMG submission 193579) | Rhizosphere microbial communities from Carex aquatilis grown in University of Washington, Seatle, WA, United States - 4-21-26 metaG | ecosystem: Host-associated > Plants > Roots > Rhizosphere...
GCAACTCAACTTAAAGCGAAATTCGGGGACCTGCTCTCCGGACCGGTGGAGTTTCGCGGCGAGGTCACGCTGATGCTGGCGGATGCGGAACGCATCACGGAGGTTTGCGCACATGTCAAAAATGAGCTCGGATTTGATTACCTGGTGGACATCACGAGCATTGATAATTACGGCGATGATCCGCGGTGGACGGTGATTTATCATTTTTACGGTTACGGGCATCACCAGCATTTGCGGCTCAAGACGAGTGTGAGCGAGGAAAAGAGCGAATTGCCGACGGTGACGACGGTGTGGCGGGCGGCGGATTGGCATGAGCGCGAGATTTACGACATGATGGGGATCCGCTTTCGCGGGCATCCGGATCTGCGGCGGATTTTGATGTGGGAGGGGTATCCTTATTTTCCGTTGCGCAAAGATTTTCCGCTGGCGGGCAAGCCGAGCGAGATGCCGGAGGTTGGTTTTACGCAGACATCGCCCATGGCGGGCGGGCCGTTTGTGACGATTGCGGGCGGGAAGGACACGATTGCGCGCGAGCCGCGGGTGCGGATTCCGGAAACGGATTCGCTGGCGACGACGAATCGCGTGGAGCGGCGGGCGGATATCAAAGACGCGCATGGCGAGGGGCACGGGCCGGGGCCGATGGAAACGAAGAAATGATTTAATGGCCGCGAAAGAACACATAGATCGCAAAGAGAATGACTGTGGAAACCGGAGGGTTTCGACAGCCATTTGCGATGGCGGCTCTATGAGTCATCAGCGCTTCGCCCCCGTGAACCCTGAGCGCCACCTCACCCCGGCCCTCTCCCCCATTTCATGGCGGAGAGGGAGAAGGAGTCTTGGGTTGGTTATGATTCAGGAGTTTAATGCACGCAACTGGTCGGGGGGCGATCTGGCGTCGACCTTTTTGCGTTCTCTGCGTTCTTTTGCGGATAAATAGTATGCCAGAAATTCGCGACATCCAGATTCAGGAGCCGGCGGCGCGGGTAGCGCTGGCGTCCGATGAGTTGCAGGATATGCAGGGCGAGAAGATGGTGCTCAACATGGGGCCGTCGCATCCCGCCACGCATGGGGTGTTGCGCATTGTGCTCGAATTGGACGGCGAGATCATCACGAAGGCGGCGCCGGATATTGGTTATCTGCATCGCGGCGATGAAAAAATCGCGGAGAACATGACGTATACGCAGTTCATCCCTTACACGGATCGACTGGATTATCTCGCGCCGCTGGCGAATAACGTGGCGTATGCGCTGGCGGTGGAGAAGTTGATGGGGATCGACAAACAATTGCCGCCGCGCTGCCAGTTCATTCGGGTGATTTGCTGCGAGCTGGCGCGGATTTCGTCGCATTTGCTGGGCATGGGGGCGTTCGCGCTGGATATCGGGGCGATCACGATTTTTCTGCACACGTTCACGGAGCGGGAGAAGCTTTATAATCTTTTTGAGGCGCTGACGGGGGCGCGGTTCACGACGAGTTACACGCGCATTGGCGGGCTTTCGCGGGACATTCCGCCGGGTTGGGTGGAGCAATGCCGGAAGTTTCTCGAAGAGGTGGTGATCAATTTCGACGAGACGGAGACGTTCCTGACGCGGAACAAGATTTTCACGGATCGGACGCAGGGCGTGGGGGTGGTGTCGCGGGCGGAGGCGATTGATTATGGTCTTACCGGCCCGAACCTGCGCGGCAGCGGGGTGGATTTCGATATGCGCAAGACGCATCCGTACCTGGTTTACGATCAACTCGATTTTGAGGTTCCGTATGGAACGGCGGGGGATTGTTACGATCGTTACCTGGTGCGCATCGAGGAGATGCGGCAGAGCGTTAAAATTGTGCGGCAGTGTCTGGACAAGCTGCCGGGCGGGCCGGTGAATGTGCCGGACATGAAAATCACTTTACCGCCCAAAGAGCGGGTGCTGACGAAGATGGAGGAGTTGATCCATCATTTCATCAATGTGACGCAGGGAGTGAATGCGCCGCCGGGGGAAATTTATTTCAGCGCGGAAAATCCGAAAGGCGAGCTGGGCTTTTACATCAACAGCAAAGGCGGCGGCACGCCGTATCGCATGAAGATCCGGTCGCCGTCATTTGTGAACCTGAGCATTTTATCGCATTTATTGCCGGGGCACATGGTGAGCGATATCACGGCCATCCTTGGGTCGTTTGATTTTGTGATGGGGGAGTGTGATCGATGAGAACGCTAAAATCCGAAGGAAATCCGAAGGTCGAAACCCGAACGCGGGCGGCGCGACCGGGTTTTTCGTGTTTCGTGTTTCGTGTTTTCGGCTTCACGCCGGAGGGTTTGCCATGAACGCCACGATTACCGAAACGATTCCGAATCCGCTGCACACGCAGCAGGGGTTTGCGGTACCGCCGGCGCTGGAGGGGGCGATTGACGAGTTGATCACGCATTATCCGGTGAAACGGAGCGCGTCGCTGATGGTGCTGCACGCGATCCAGGAACATTTCGGGTGGATTTCGCAGGAGGCGATTGAGTGGTCGGCGAAGAAGCTGGGTTTGCAGCCGATTAATATTTACGAGTTGGTGACGTTTTATCCGATGTTCCGGCAGCAGCCGATGGGCAAGTATCAGATCAAGGTTTGCCGGACGCTGCCATGCGCGCTCGGGGGATCGCATGCGTTGCATAAATATTTTTGCGAGAAGCTGGGGTTGGATGCGCACGCGCACGGTGCCCAGACGACGAAGGACGGGAAGTTCACGGTGGAATTTGTGGAATGCCTGGCGAGTTGCGGGACGGCGCCGGTGATGATGTGCAACGACGCGTTCCACGAGGGCGTGAGCAATGCGAAGGCGGATGAGATCATGAGGGCGTGCAAATAATTCGATGCAACTCGTAAATCGTAAATCGCGAATCGCAAATGCGGATTGGCTGCCCGACATGGATTTGAACCATGACAAAGTGATTCAGAGTCACTTGTGCTACCGTTACACCATCGGGCAAGCCGGAGCGTCCGGTAAACTAATGAGTTTCACGGTGCAGTCAAGGCGTGAGACGGGACGGCAGGCCGGCGGCCACTTTTTTGACGGCCTGCCAGAACCTCGCTAGAATTAAAAAATATGAAAACCCAAACGACAGTTATCGCGTTCGTAACGGCCCTGCTGCTCTCAGCGCTGGCAGGGTGTTCATCCAAAACATCCGGTTTGAAGGAGGGCGGGATTTACTCGTTTAAAAACGAGAACGGCGCTTATTCGGTCATGAAGATTTTGAAGGTGGAAAGCGCCGGGGTTCACGTGCGGATTTACAGCGATCAATTTGATTCGCCGCCGACCAAGGTTGACGAGAGCACGCTTCATCTGGCCGGGATCAACCATAAGCCGAACGAAATCATCGGGGTGACGGACGCGGCGATAACGGGAGCGACTTTTGAGACGACCTATAAACCGACTTTTGTCCAGCAGTCCACGGTGACGGACGAGGAGTTGGAAGGGTATAAAAAGTGGAAGCAGGGGAACGGAAAATATTTCTAAGATGCCAAGCGAGTTTCGCCTCATTCTCAAGCACGCCGATGAGCCGGGTTACACCCCGGACATCGGTTGCTATTTGCGCCATGGCGGTTATGAGGCGCTGAAGAAAGCTTTGGCGATTCAGCCGAAGGATTTGCCGGACGGCAAGAAGATGTCCGGGCCCGAGCAGATTCGCGACGAGGTGAAGCTCTCGGGCTTGCGCGGCCGGGGCGGGGCGGGATTTTCCTGCGGGCTGAAGTGGAGTTTTGTAGATCGGCGCAGCGGCAAGCCGATTTACCTGATTTGCAACGCGGACGAATCGGAGCCAGGCACTTTCAAGGACCGGCAGATCATCCACAAGGACCCGCATCAGTTGATCGAGGGCATGATTATCTCGTGCTTCGCGAATGATGTGCACCTGGCGTATCTCTATATCCGCGGCGAAATGCCGGAGGGCGCGAAGTTATTGAACCAGGCACTTGCGGAAGCGCGCGCGAAGAATTTCCTGGGCAAGAACATTCTGGGCAGCGGTTACGACCTGGAGATTCACGTGCATCGCGGCGCGGGCGCGTATATCTGCGGCGAGGAAACCGGGTTGATTGAATCGCTCGAAGGCAAGCGGGCGTATCCGCGCATCAAGCCGCCGTATTTCCCGGCAGTGCTCGGGCTCTATATGTGCCCGACGATCGTCAACAACGTGGAAACGTTGTGCAACGTGAAGCATATCGTGGCGATGGGCGCGGCGGAATACGCGAAGCTCGGCACGCCGAACAATACGGGCACGCGCATCGTCAGCCTGAGCGGCCAGGTGAAGCGTCCGGGGTATTTTGAAATTGAAGTGGGCAAGGTCACGATCGGGCAACTGATCAATGACCCGGCGTTTGGCGGCGGATTACGCGAGCCCGAGCCGGGCAGCCCGGCGCGAAAATTGAAAGCGGTGATTCCCGGCGGTTCGTCGGCGAAAGTTTTCAAGGCGGGCGAGAAGTTCAAATTGAAGCGCAAGGTGGACGGCAAGGACGTGGAGCAGGAAGTGGACATGCTCGATTTGCCGTATGATTTCGATTCGCTGATCGCGGCGGGGTCGATGAGCGGTTCGAGTGCGATCATCGTGATGGATGACAGCGTGGACATCGTGGAGGCGCTGGCGAATCTCAGTGAATTTTACGCGCACGAAAGTTGCGGGCAATGCACGCCGTGCCGCGAGGGCTCGTTGTGGATGAGCAAGGCGCTGCATCGCATGGCGCACGGGGAGGGGCGCGCGACGGATGCGGATTATCTCGTGAAGATCGCGGATAACATTCCGGGCGGGCGGACGATTTGCGCGTTTGGCGAGGCGTGTTCGTGGCCGGTGCAGAGTTTTGTGGCGAAGTTCAAAGATGAATTTGTGGCCAAGGGCAAGGCGGATGAGGAACGGCGGGCGAAGCAAACGGCGGCGGCGAAAAGCGCGACGCCGGCGGAACGCGGTGAATTGGCTACGGCGGCAAAATGAATAGTTTCAACGCAAAGACGCAGAGATGCAAAGAATCGACGCATGAGTGCGACAACTGAGAATATTTTTATTGAAGCCCTTTCGTTGCCGACGAGAGAACGGGCGGAGCTTGCGCAAAAGTTATTGTTGAGCTTGGAACCTCAGGAAGGCTCGCCCCAGATCGAGGCCGCATGGAAGCGCGAGGCGCTCGATCGGTGTCGCGCGTTTGATGAAGGAAAGTTAAGCGACCGCGACGCAGTTGATGTTTTGAACGATGCTTATCGCAAAGTTAAATGAAGAAGCTGACCTATCTCAGCATTGCCGAGATGGAGTTAACGGAAGCAGCCCAATTTTATGATGAAAGACAACCAGGTCTGGGAAGGCTATTTCTCGACTCTGTTCGGGACGCTGGCGAACATATTCGCCGGAATCCTGGATGGTGGCCGTTACTTGAAGAGCCGATTCGCAGTTGCCGAGTTTTCCCTTACCCCTACCGGTTGCTATATCGGGAGTTGCAAGATTGCATTCAAATTGTCTCGGTCTTTCATCACAGCCGGGGACCGGGCAGCTGGAAAGATCGCTTGAAATAATGTCAGCAACGACCACAACTGAAAACAAGCCAGCCGCTCCGGCGGTGGAGAAGATAACCGTCAGCATCGACGGCAAGGTCGTGGTTGTACCGAAGACGACGCCGGATCCGATCACGGGAAAGCCGATTCCGACGACGATGATCCAGGCGTGCGCGGCGGCGCGGGTGGATGTGCCGCATTATTGTTATCATCCCAAGCTGCCGGTGGCGGGGAATTGCCGCATGTGCCTGGTGGAATTCGGCACGCCGGCAATGGGGCCGGATCGCAAGCCGGTGATGAACCCGGATGGCACGCCGAAAATTGCGAAGTCGCCGCGGCCGGCGATTGCGTGCGCGACGCCGATCTCCCCCGGGATGGAAATTTACACGACCACGTCGGCCGTGAAACAGATGCGCGAGAGCGTGCTCGAATTTTTGCTGATCAATCATCCGCTGGATTGCCCGATTTGCGATCAGGCGGGCGAATGCAAGCTGCAGGAGTATTCGGTGGATTTTGGCAAGTCGGAGAGCCGATTTGTGGAGCCGAAGGTGCACAAGCCGAAGCGCGTGGAGCTCGGGCCGCGGATTGCGCTGGATGACGAGCGTTGCATTCTGTGCACGCGCTGCATCCGGTTCACGAAGGATGTCGTCGGCGATGATGCGTTGGGCATCGTGAATCGCGGGAGTTACAACACGCTCACGGCGTTTCCGGGCAAGGTGTTCGATAACAATTACACCTTGAACACGGTGGATATTTGCCCGGTGGGCGCGCTGACGTCGAAGGATTTTCGTTTCAAGATGCGCGTGTGGTTCCTGAAGGAAACCAAGAGCGTTTGCACGAGTTGCGCCACGGGCTGCAATACGATTGTGGGGTCGCGCGAGGAAGTGATGTATCGCTACGAACCGCGCGAGAATGACGCGGTGAATTCGACGTGGATGTGCGATTACGGGCGGCTGAATTACAAGTGGATCAATCGGGCGGACCGGCTCAGTGAAGTGAGAGGGAGGAAGGGCGAGGTGAGAGCGAAGACGACTTGGTCGACTGCGCTTAAGGAAATTTCCACGCTATTGAGCGGCGCGGCGCAGGGGTCGGTGGCGATTATTGCGTCGGCGCGGCAGACGAATGAAGAATTGTTCCTGCTCAAAAAGCTCGCGACGAAGCTCGGTGCGATCACGGATTCGGTTCCGCGCACGGGCGAGAGCGACAAGTTGCTCCTGAGCGCCGATCGCAATCCGAATTCAAACGGTGCGCGGCTGACGGGAATCTGCTTTACCGAGATGGGCGAGCGGATTCCGAAAATCGCGAGCGGCATCGAGCAGGGCAAGATCAAGACCTTGATTGTTTTTGGCGAGGACGTCACGAAACACGGCATCGGCGCGAATTTGCTCGGCAAATTGGAGACGTTGATTGTGAGCGATATTCTCCCGAGCGAGACGACGAAGCTGGCGCATTATGTTTTGCCGGGGTGCGCGCACGTGGAGAAGCGCGGGACGTTCACGAACGGCAAGGGTCGTGTGCAGAAGTTCATGAAGGCGCTGGAGCCGCGCGGCGATGCCCGGCCGGAATGGGAATTTTTGCATGAGTTGGTTTTCAACGTCACGGGCCAGGACGGTTACGCGACGATTGAGGGTTTGTTCAATTTGATGGCGAAGGAAGTGACGGCTTTTAACGGGCTGACGTGGGCTGGGTTGGGTGAGACGGGGGCGACGGTGGCGATATGAATAAAAACATTAAGGTTTGCCCCCTGAACCCTAAGCACCACCTCACCCCGACCCTCTCCCCCACTTCGTGGCGGAGAGGGAGAAATACGACTGCGTTGGGCGAGATTTAACGGTGCGGATTGCGAACGATTTACGGATGTTGGTTTAACTGAATGTAATGGACTGGAATTTTATTATATTTAGCGCGGTGAAGATCATCGGAGTTTTCTCCGTGTTGATGTTCATTGTCGCGTACGCGGTGTGGGTAGAGCGCAAGGTGTCGGCGGCCATCCAGGATCGGCGCGGGCCGAATCGTTTCGGGCCGTTTGGATTGCTGCAACCGGCGGCGGACGCGGTGAAGTCCTTTCTTAAGGAGGATTTCACGCCGGCGCATGTGCGCAAAGTTTACTTCTGGCTGGCGCCGGCCATCGTGATGATCCCGAGCATCGTGGTCATCGGCGTGATTCCGTTTGGATCGATGATCGGAAATCAGAAGATGGTGATCGCGGACCTGGACGTGGGGATTCTTTATACGTTCGGCATCGTGTCGCTGGGCGTTTACGGGATTGTGTTGGCGGGGTATGCGAGCAATTCGAAATTTCCGTTCCTGGGCGGCATTCGTTCGAGCGCGCAATTGATTTCGTATGAGATCGCGATGGGCATGTCGGTGGTGGCGGTGTTTTTGCTGGTGGGGAATTTGAACCTAACACAGGTGGTGTTGTATCAATCGGGCAGTCTCCTGCACTGGCTGGTGTTCAAGCAACCGATCGCGTTCATCATCTTTGCGGTGGCGGCGCTCGCGGAAACAAATCGAACGCCGTTTGATTTGCCGGAGGCGGAGCAGGAACTGGCCGGGGGTTACAACGTGGAATACAGCTCGATGAAATTCGCACTGTTTTTCATGGGCGAATACGCGAACGTGACGGCCGCTTCGGCCATGATGGTGACGTTATTCTTCGGCGGGTGGACGCTGCCGTTCGGCGGGCTGGATCAACCGGCGGCCGCAGGCGCATGGATGATCGGCATCCTGCATATCCTGATATTTTTGGCGAAAACGTGCACCGTGTTGTTCATGATTATTTGGGTGCGCTGGATGTGGCCGCGGTTTCGGTATGATCAATTGATGGATCTAGGCTGGCGGCGGTTTATACCCCTGGCGCTGGCGAATATCGTTTTGACGGCGGTGGTGTTGTGGATGAGACAGTGAGAGAAGGAAACTGTTAAAACAGTTTCCCCGGCGCCTCGCCGATTTAACACCCAGCTAAAGCAGGGTGTTGATGAGAGGGTGCGAGCGGTAGATTGTGAATGAGTTGGAATTGAGCGGTCGGGTGTCAACGATGGCCCCCTGAGCCGCAGGATGATAGTAAGATGGCACGTTGAAAGTCCGGCGAAAGTTCGCTAACACCCTGCTTTAGCTGGGTGTTCAGGCGCAGAAGCGCTCAGAAAACTGTTTTAACAGTTTTCCGGTTTGAAGACTGATATGTCGTTACACTCGTATTCGAAAGTTTGGATACACCTAGTCTGGGGAACTCTGGACCGGGAGCCGATGCTTTCGAAGTCGGCAGGATCAAAGGCGACGGCATGGCTGAATGATTACGCGGTTGAGAAAAAGATTTATTTGAAAATTGCCTATTTCAATCCGGACCATGTTCATGCTTTGATTGATCTGCCAACCAATCATTGCATCGAAGACGTGGTGCAGTTGTTCAAAGGGGCTTCATCGCATTGGATCAATGAACAAAAGCTGGTGCCGGGAAAATTTTCGTGGGGACGCGGATATGGGGCTTTTTCGGTTTCCGAATCGGCTGTGCCGGAGGTAGCCGGCTATATCGCGGGGCAAGAAGAGCATCATCGGAATCGAAGTTTCACCGATGAGATGAGGCTGTTTGTAGAGCGTTACGGGCTGAAATGGCGGGAAGAGGAAACTGTTAAAACAGTTTCCCCGGCGCCTCGCCGATTTAACACCCAGCTAAAGCAGGGTGTTAATGAGAGGGTTCGTTGAAAGCGGCCTGCAGGATTTCACTAACACCCCGCTTTAGCTGGGTGTTGATGGGCAAAAGTAATCAGGAAACTGTTTTAACAGTTTTTTTAGCGGTTATCGCAGATGGAAATAAAACGTAAAAAATTGAATCTTTGGGAACGGCTTTACCTGCCGGCGGTGGTCGGCGGGTTTCAGGTCACGCTGAAACACTTTTTCAAAAAGAAAGTGACGATGCAGTATCCCGAGGAAAAATGGGTCGTGCCCGAGGGTTATCGCGGCGCGCCTTATCTCGTGAAGGACCAGGAGGGCAACACGAAATGCGTGTCCTGCCAGCTTTGCGAATTTGTCTGCCCGCCGAAGGCGATCAAGATCACGCCGCCGGGCGCGGATTGGAAGCTCGCGGATCGGCCGAATGCGGAGAAGATGCCGCTGGAATTCGAGATCAACATGCTGCGATGCATTTTCTGCGGGTTCTGCCAGGAGGTGTGCCCGGAGGAGGCGATTTTCCTGCAAAAAGATTATTCGCTGACCGGGACGTCGCGGGAGGAATTGATTTACAACAAAGAGAAGTTGCTGGCGCTCGGCGGGAAGCACGCGGGCATCCAGAAATGGAAACACAAGGCTGAGGAAGCCAAAGAGCAGGAGAATTTTCCGGTGAAACCCTGAAGGCGGATGAAAACCGAAAAGCGAATTCCGAAATCCGAAAGAAATCCGAAGGCCGAAAACCGAGCCGGCAGGATGGGTGTCGGCGGATGGCGCGGATTTCGGGCCTCGGATTCCGGGACTGAATCGGATTTCGGATTTCGGATTTCGGATTTTTAACCATGGCCCCAACGGACATTTTATTTTACGTCTTCGCCGCCCTGGCGCTGATTTGCGGCGTGATGGTTCTCGTCAACCGCAACCCGGTGAACAGCGCGATGTTCCTGGTGTTGACGATCGCATGTCTCGCTGGCTTGTTCGTGCTGCTGGAGGCGTTTTTCCTCGCGGCGATTCAAATCCTCGTTTACGCCGGCGCGGTGATGGTGTTGTTCCTGTTCGTGATCATGTTGCTGGATTTGAAAGCCGAGGAGCGGCGCCGAATCAAAACGCTCGGCATCGCGGGCGCGATTGTTTCCGTGGGGACCATTCTGGTGATCTTTTTCAAGAGCCTCGGCACCACGCAGCTCAGCGCCACACGCGCTCCGGATTTCAAAGCGGGCACGATGGAACTTGGCCACCTGCTCTTCTCGCAATACCTGCTGCCGTTTGAAATCATTTCCGTCCTGCTGCTCGTGGCAATGGTTGGCGTGATTTTGCTCAGCAAGAAAGATCTGAAATAGCCGCGAGAGAACGCATATGAGAGTCATTTTACAAAAGGCTTTACAGCGCGCGATTGATGGCAGCTTGTCTCGCCCCTACAGGGCGACGGGCTATTTTGTATTGGCTACCCAGGGCAGCGCTTCGCTTGCCCTGGGCTGTATTCTTTCGGGCTTTCAGCCCGAGGCCATTCGTGTCATCGATTGCCCGAATAGTTCTTGTCTTCGCTTCTTTGCGGCGCCGCGTTAAAAAAATATGCACGTAGGATTACAACATTATCTGGCGGTGAGTTTTTTGCTGTTCGCGCTGGGGCTTTTTGGCGTGATCATCCGGCGCAATGTGCTGGTGATTTATATGTGCCTGGAATTGATGCTGAACGCAGCCAACCTGGCGCTGGTGGCGTTTTCACGATTCAACAACAATCTCGACGGGCAGGTTTTTGTTTTTTTCACGATCACGGTCGCGGCGGCGGAAGTGGCGGTGGGTCTGGCGCTGATCGTGGCGCTGTATCGGAAACGGCAGTCGGCGCATGTGGAAGACCTGACAACGATGAAGCTTTAATGATGAAAGAACACCGAACATCGAACTCTGAACATCGAACACCGAATGACAGGCTGTCGTTCGAAGTTCAGCGTTCGGCGTTCGGCGTCCGATGTTTCGTTACCCAATAATGCACTTGGCAATTTTACCCTGGTTTATCCTGTTCCTGCCGCTCGGCGCGGCGGCGGTGATCACGCTGTTTACGCAGCGCAATCGCCAGGTCAGCGCGACGTTGTCGGTGGGGGCGGTGGTCGCCGGATTTATTTTGTCCGTGATTTTTGTGCGGGGTGGCGGATGGCAGCCGAAGGTGGCGGATGTGTCGGCGAACTGGCTTTCGGTTGGGCCGTTGCAGGTGGATTTCGGACTGCATTTCGACCCGATGAGCATTGCGATGATGCTGATCGTTACGGGTGTGGCGAGCCTGATCCATATTTATTCGATGGGTTACATGCGCGATGACGAGAGTTATTCGCGGTTCTTTGCGTGCCTGAGCCTGTTCACGTTTTCGATGCTCGGCATCGTGCTGGCGAATAATTTTCTGCAATTGTTCATCTTTTGGGAACTGGTCGGCGTGTCGAGTTATCTGCTAATTGGATTTTGGTACGGAAAAGCATCGGCGGCAGACGCGGCGAAGAAGGCGTTTATCACGAATCGGCTGGGGGATTTTGGATTCCTGTTGGGGATACTGACGATTTTTGCGGCGGCGGGCTCCTTGAATTTCGCGGTTGTGCAGGATGGCATCAGATGGAGCCCGGCGATTTGGGAAAGTATTGGGACGGTTGGTGGGTTATTGATTTTCTGCGGCGCGGCGGGCAAGTCCGCGCAATTTCCACTGCACGTGTGGCTGCCGGACGCGATGGAAGGTCCCACGCCCGTCAGCGCGCTGATCCATGCGGCGACGATGGTGGCCGCCGGTGTCTACATGCTGTGCCGGGTGTTCTTTATTTTCACGCCGGAGGCGCTGCACGTGATTGCCTATATCGGCGGATTTACGGCGTTGCTGGCAGCGCTGATTGCGGTGCAGCAAAACGACATCAAGCGCATTCTCGCTTATTCGACGCTGTCGCAGCTTGGTTACATGGTGATGGCGGTGGGATTGAACGGGCCGCCGGCGGCGATGTTTCACCTGACGACGCACGCGTTTTTCAAGGCGCTGCTGTTCCTGGGCGCGGGCTCGGTGATTCTCGGCATGCATCACGAACAGGACATTTGGAAGATGGGCGGGCTGCGGAAGAAAATGGGGGCGACGTTCTGGACGTTCATCGTGGGCACGCTCGCACTGGCTGGATTCCCGTTGTTGAGCGGGTTCTACAGCAAGGACAGCATTCTCGGCCAGGCGCTCGAGCAGCATAACTATATCCTGTTCGGGACCGGCGTCTTTGTGGCAATGCTGACGGCGTTTTACATGTTCCGGCTGGTGTTCGTGGTGTTTTATGGCGGGGCGAAAACGGAGGCGGCGGGGCATGCGCATGAATCGCCGGGCGTGATGGTGTGGCCGTTGCGAATCCTGGCGGTGGCCAGCATCGTGGCCGGCGGATTTGTGGGCGTGGAAAAAATTTACCTGCTGCAATGGGCTGGCGAGACGATTGTGCCGTCCGTGGGTTTGGCGCACCGGTTGTTTGCTCCGTTCCTGGATGCGCTGGTGCCGGCATTGCTGGGCCTGGGCGCGCTGGCGTTGGGCTTTTTGGGCGCCTACGCGCTTTACGCGAAGGCCGAGCGGGATCCGTTGCCGGAAAAACTGGGGGCGCTTTCGCGGGCCATGAGGAATCGCTTTTATTTTGACGAGCTTTATGAAGCGACGGTGATCCGTGCGCATGACACGCTGGCGGCGATTGCGGGCGGCGTGGATTGGTTCATCGAAAACGGCGTGATTGGATTGATTCGCGGCGGCACAGGCTTTACGGCGGTGTGGTTACGGCAGTTGCAATCCGGAAATTTGCAGACCTACACCTTCCTGTTCGCGCTTGGCGTGGCGTTCCTTTTGTTTTTGGTTTTAGGCCTGGGAAAATGAAATTGAATTCGAATCAACGCAAAGGTGAGACGACTCGCGGCTCCGGCGTGTGGTTTGCGGCGTCGCGCCACAAATTTAGCGTTACCATTTTGCCAGACCAAACAACGGGATCAGATGGTGGGTACGAAGCCGACCGCGAGACGCGGTCGGCAGCACGCGAGACGCGTGCGCTCCCCAAGAACAACCGCACCTTTGCACTTTTGCGTTAAAAATGTCCATACTGACTTATATTCTCGGTTTGCCGTTGCTCGCAGCGATTGTGCTCGCGTTTGTGCCGCGCAATTTTGCGGTGATCATGCGCTTGGTGGCCATTGCCACCACGCTGGTTTCCGCGCTACTGGCGATGGTGATGTTCGTGCGCTTCCAATCCGGCGCGGCGGGGTATCAATTCGAACAACAGATCGATTGGGTGCAGTCGCTGGGCATCAGCTATCACGTGGGCGTGGATGGCATCAATGTGGGGCTGGTGCTGATGGGTGCGATTGTGGCGTTCGCGGCGGCGTGTTGTTCGTGGAGCATCAACACGCGCGAAAAGGAATTTTACATCCTGCTGCTGGTGATGACCGGCGGCATCCTGGGGGCGTTCGCGTCGCTCGATCTATTCTTTTTCTATTTCTTCCACGAATTCGCGCTGGTGCCGACGTTCATCATGATCGGCTTGTGGGGGCGCGGTGAGCGGAAGAATTACGCGACGTTTCAAATCACGCTTTATCTCAGCGTCGGCGCGCTGATTGCGTTGATCGGCTTGATCGCGCTTTACACGCAATGCGGCGCGCAGACGTTCGATATTCCGAAAATGACGGAATATATCCGGAGCCATCCGCTAGCGGTGAGCGCGCAGAATTTTATTTTCCCGCTGTTGCTGTTCGGTTTCGGAATCCTGGTTTCGCTCTGGCCGTTTCATAGCTGGGCGCCGATGGGCTATGGCTCGGCGCCGGCGCCGACGGCGATGCTGCACGCGGGCGTGCTGAAAAAATTCGGACTGTACGGCTTGATTCGCATCGCGCTGCCGCTAATGCCCCATGCGGCGCATGACTGGATGAAAGCCATCGCGTGGCTTGCGCTCGGCAACCTGGTTTATTGCGGCTGGGTGGCGATGCGCCAAAAGAATTTCAACTGGCTCATCGGTTATTCGAGCGTGGCGCACATGGGATTTATTTTTCTCGGCATCGCGACGCTGAGCCTGGTGGGCGTGACGGGTGCAGTGGTGGTGATGATTGCGCACGGTTTTCTCGCGGCGCTGACATTCGCGTTGAGCGGGTATGTGTATCAGCAGACGGGCACGCTCGAAATCAAGGAACTGGGCGGGTTGCTGCGCAAGCTGCCGTTCATCGGGACGGCGCTGATCATGGCGGCGTTCGCGGGCTGCGGGCTGCCGGGTTTTGCGAATTTCGTGGGCGAAGTCACGGTCCTGTTCGGCGCGTGGAGCGTGCCCGCGCTTCGATTGGTGACCGTGCTGGCGTGCTGGGGCGCGCTCATCATTGGGGCCATCTACCTGCTGCGCGCGGTGAGAAATATTTTGCACGCGGATCTTTCGCCGCGATGGGCCAACGTCGTCGACGCGCCGCATGTCTGGCGGAAGCTGCCGTTTGCGGTGTTGCTGGCGAGCCTGATGGTGTTCGGGTGTTTTCCGCGATTATTGACCCAGAAAATTTCGCCGAGCGCGCAGCTTATTGTGGACATGGTGAGCCCGAACAACGGCCCGGAGCAAACGCCGCAGACCGTCCAGGCGAGCGTAAATAATCAGAGCCTCCACACTTCGGCCCCTACGAACTAACAATGAACTTGTCCTTAATCAGCCTTGAACTTTGCGTGCTGGTGCTCGGCCTCGTGGTGTTGGTCGCAGATTTGTGGCTGCCGACGGAGCGCAAGAAGCTCCTCGGCTACGCGGCGGCTTCTGGGCTGGCGTTTCTGCTGGTCATCAACCTGAGCGGCTACGGCAGTTGCACGGTGCCGGGCACGACCCCCGACAACATGTTCGTGCAGGATTCGCTCTCGATATTCTTCGACCGCTTTTTTCTGCTGGCGGCGATCATGGTGCTGCTGATGATCGCGGAATTCTCCGATAGCATTGCGACGGGAGTATCCGAATATTACGCCATCGTGCTGTTTGCGCTGCTGGGGATGCTGTTCGCCTCATCGGCCAACAACTTCGCGCTTTTGTTTGTCTCGCTCGAACTGATCACGGTTTCATTTTACGTGCTGACGAGTTTTCAACGCAATCGCGTCGGCTCGCTGGAAGCGGGCGTGAAATACCTGATCCTGGGGGCGCTTTCGACGGCGTTCACGGTTTTTGGCATTGCGCTCGTGTGGGGAACTTCAGGCAAATTCAATTTCGCCGAATTGGCCGCCGTGGCCGGGCAAATGAGCGGGAACAAACTTTTCCTGTTCGGTTTGCTGTTCGTGATGGTGGGGCTCGGTTTCAAGATTGCGGCGTTCCCATTCCAGATCTGGGCGCCGGATGTTTATCAAGGCGCCCCGACGCCGACGACGGCGTTTCTCGCGATTGGCTCCAAGGCGGCGGGTTTCGTTCTGCTGCTGCGCGTGCTGTTCCAGGCGGTGCCGGCGATTACTTCGCACTGGGTGAATGTCATCATCATTATTTCCGGCATCACGATTCTTTACGGCAACATTTGCGCGATTCCGCAGGTCAATCTCAAACGGCTGCTCGGTTACTCGAGCATCGCTCACGCGGGATATTTGCTGCTGGGCGTGGCGGCGATGGCCGGGGCGAAGACGACGGATGGCGCGGCGGCGATGCTTTATTACCTGAGCGGTTATTTGTTCACGGTGCTGGCGGCGTTCATGGTCATCACGCTCGTGATGCGGCATTTGGAGACGGAAGACATCTCCGGACTGGCGGGCCTGGGACGGCGTTCGCCGTTGCTGGCGGCGACGATGACGCTGGCGATGGTTTCGCTGGCGGGGCTGCCGCCGCTGGCGGGATTTTTTGGGAAATTTCTGCTGCTGAAATCGGTGATCGATCTCGGGCCGATGAATCACGGTTACTATTGCCTCGCGTTCACGGCATTGGTGGGAGTGGTGATTTCGATTTATTTTTATTTCGGAGTGGTGAAGGCCATTTACTGGGGCCAGCCGAGCGAGACGACGCCGGCGCCGGTTCCGATTTCATGCGCGCTGCGGGCGGCGATTGTTCTGTGCATTGTTGGCATGTTGTGGCTGGGGCTGTTTCCGGGCGCGTTCCTTAATCTCGCCCGGAATGGGGCGGCGGTTTTGGGATTTTAACGAGGAGGTAGAGCGGGGCTGGCGGGACGGTGTCGCTCCCAGGTTTCATGGCCAGGCACGCACCCCGAGAGTCGTTGATCAAACTCAGAGAGTCTCGCGCCCGGACTTTTCATGATAATTCTTGATAGAAATTCACGAGGCTGGTTCCATAGAGACATGGCACTAGAGGAGTAACAAAGTCACTCGTGCACGAGGGCGTGCACAGCCAGTCGTATAATCGATGCACACGAACCGCCGCCAAGCGTTTCAGTTCCGATGCTCCGGGTTCTTCGGAAGCTGGATTCGCAGCCAGTGCCCGTCTCCAGCGGCGGTCGGTGATCTTCGTCGTTGGCCGCATAGCTTGCTGGGAGCACATCGCGTTTATGAACATCGAGAGAACTGAGTTTGCTGAGGCAGCGAGCAAAGCTGGCATTCCCGACCAGAAGATTGCCGAGGTATGGGCATCCCTGGAGATCGGTTCAGCCGGAAGGCACAAACCTCGATTTGACCTTACCAATCTCGCGTACTATTTCGGAGCGTTGATCGTCATCGGGGCGATGGGATGGTTCATGAACAAAGCCTGGGAAGAATGGGGCGGGGCAAGCATCTTCATCGTAGCGGTCGTTTACGCAGCCTGTTTCGTTTTGTGCGGTCGCGGGCTTTGGAGCGCACAGGAGACGAGGATTCCAGGTGGGTTGTTGGTTACCATTGCTGTGTGCATGGTGCCGCTCGCAACCTACGGCCTTGAGCGGTGGACCGGATTCTGGCCAGCCAAAGATCCGGGCCTCTATCGCGACTTCCACCCGTATGTCAACGGTAGTTGGTTGTTAATGGAGTTGGCTACGGTCGTTGCCGGCATAGTAGCCTTGCGTTTTTTTCGCTTTCCTTTCCTCACGGCTCCCATCGCGTTTGCCCTCTGGTACATGTCGATGGATTTAGCGGACTTCCTGAGCCATCGCACCTTGACTTGGGAGGAGAGTGTCTGGGTGTCTTGCGCGTTCGGATTGTGTATGCTCATCGTCGCCTACTTGGTCGATCTGCGCGGCAGGGCGAGCGACTACGCATTCTGGGGATATTTGTTCGGACTGCTGGCATTTTGGGGCAGCATGAGTTCCATGTACAGTCAGAGCGAGTTTCGGAAGCTTCTCTATTGTCTGATTAATCTCGTGTTGATTCTCATGTCAGTCGCCCTTCGTCGGCGTGTCTTCATTGTCTTTGGTTCATTGGGTATTTTCGGATATCTCAGCCACTTGGCTTACTGGGTCTTTAAGGATTCGATGTTCTTCCCGTTCGCGCTCACTCTGCTCGGCATCAGCATCATCTACTTGGGTCTTCAATATCAGCGCAGACGGAATGTCATCGAAGAGCATTTCCGGCAGAGAGTGTTTCCACACATCAAACGTTTTGTGCCACAGCGGGCCTACGGTGCATAGAGAGATAGTTCAAGAAGCGTCAAGATCACTGGAGCGAACAGCCGCCCCACTTTGATGTCCGAGAGTCGCGGGCTTCGGCAGCGCGATTGTTGTGGGTTAAATCAAATGGAGGGATCCCGGGGCTTGATGAGACCTGATGCAACCCTTGCAGGGTTGCGGAGGCTTGGAATGGGTACCCTGGATAGCTCGTGCCTCCCGCCTGCGCTGCGCTACGGCGCGGCACGCGCAATCCAGGGCTGATTGCTACAATCCCTTCAGGATTGGAAACTCGATCACGAGACCCACAATTCCATCGACCAGGGCCGATTGCTGCAATTCTTTCGGGATTGGGACCGGACTCACAAACCCTACAACTCCACCGACCATTCGCCTGAAAAGAGCGCCCCCGATTTTTTATCGGGTTGCACTAGAGCCAAACAAAACTGTCGGCGATTTGTGTTCAGGTTCTCACCGAATGCAAAATCCGGGTTTGAAACGGCTAAAAGTGCATCCCCTTTGCCACGACACCGGCTGAAGCCGCGGTGTTAATAAAATTTAGGTGCGTTCGCTCTGCCCGCGTTGTCGGGAATCCTTGTGCGGGGCTTCCTTTTTGCTAGGCTTCGCGGCGATGCGATATTGTATTTTTCTGGCGACGGCGTTGCTGGCGTTGACCGCCTCCGGCGCAGAACGTGAATTCAAGTTCGGCGAATATCCGATCGACGAAACGCCATCGAATTTTCTCAGCGCCGTCAGTGGGCGGGGCACAGCGGGCGAATGGAAAGTCATCCTGGACCAGGCGCCTTCGGCCATGCCGTCGCGCGATTCAAACGCCCCGGCCATGACCCAGCACGCCGTGGTGGCCCAACTCGCGCGCTATGCGGTCGACCAGCATTTCCCGGTGCTCGTGCTCAATGACGATGCGTTCGATGATTTCACCTTCACGACGCGGTTGAAAATCAAGGCGGGGGTGGTGGGGCAGATGGCGGGGGTCGTGTTCCGTTACCAGGACCCGAAAAATTATTACGTGCTGGTTGCGAGTGTGCTGGACAAGCATTTTTGGTTTTTCAAGGTGGTCGACGGGGTGCGTTCGGACAAATTGATCGGGCCGCCCATCGAGATTGCCAAGGATGAATGGCACGAGATGTCGGTCAAGTGCGAGGGGAACCACATCCATTGCCTGCTGGACGGAAAGGAAATCATTCCGATGATCACGGATAGTTCGTTCAGCACCGGGAAGGTTGGCTTTTTGACGAAGTCGGATTCCGTCGCTTATTTCACGGATGCGAAGCTGAGTTATACGCCGCGGGAAACCCTGGCGCAGAGCCTGGTGTCGGACACGCTCAAGAAATTTCCGAAGTTGGAGGCGCTAAAGATTTTTGCGGTACGGCCCGGCGGCGACGGCCCGGTGGTGGTGGCCAGCAAAAACGAGAAGGACATCAATCAACCTGGCGGGACCGTGGAGAAGGATGTCATTCACAACGCGAAAAGTTATTTTGGCAAAGACAAGAAGGCCGGGACAGTGACGTTGACGGTGCCTTTGCGGGATCGAAACGGCGAGGCGATTGCGGCGGTGGTTTTTGTGATGAAATCGTTTCCCGGGGAAACGGAGGATACGGCGGCGATCAAGACGCAAGGCATGGTGAAGACGATGCAGCCGCGGGTGTCGTCGCTGGAGGATCTGTTGCAGTAAGAGAAAATTGGAACGTCGAACATCGAACGCGGGGGATGCGCTTCGGGGAAGTAGTTTCGCGCTTTCAGCGCTTGGATTCTATGCTTGATCCCACCCGGGCCTTCAGCCCGGGCTTTAACATGGCGGGCTTTCAGCCCTGATGTGTGAACTGCCGTGGGATGTTGATGGCTAGGCTGCCGACAAGCGGCCGATGGTTCCGGGCCAACATCCAACATCCAACATTCAACATTCAACATCCAACATTCAACATTCAACATCCAACATCCAACATCCAACATCCAACATCCAACATCCAACATCCAACATCCAACATCCAACATCCAACATCCAACATCGAACATCCAACATCCAACATCGAACATCGAACATCGAACATCGAACATCGACGTCGACGCCGAACACCGCTAGAATTTCACACCGAGGGCGGAGTGGACTTCGAGTTCGTTACCCTGGACTTTGGCGGCGGGGGTGGTGTCGTAGGAGTCGCGCACGGTGAGATTCCAATAGACGTAACGCCAGACATTGTACGAGAGGGTGGTCTCGGCGCGCAGGCGGTACTCCGCGAAATTGAAGCGCGGGAAAAATTCCGCTTTTTCGGAAATGCTCGTCCGACTGCCGATTTTCCAAATCATATCCTCGGCGACGCGATAAAAGAAGTCGCGCGTGTGGGTATTATCCGTGTTGTCCTGGACCTGATAGGTAAAGCCGCCTTCGACGTTCGCCGTAAGGTTGGTGTGCCGGAGCAAATGATAGCCCAAGCCGGGGCCTTCCTCCATCGAGAGGTCGATATTCCGAACCCGGTCGAAACCGATGCCGGCAAGATTGTAGGCGTACCAATGGAGATCAAAGTCGGCGGTGCTCTTATCGCTCGCGCCCATGCGGTCGGCGGAAGTGGTCGTCATCGTTTTGCTGCCGCTGTCGGCTTTTTGAGTGGTCTTGCCGTAGGCCAAATCGTAATCGAGCGAATTGCGAAAGAAATTTTTCGGGTTCGAGGCGTAGGCCTGTTCGTAGGCCAGTTTAAAACGGCCATGATACGTTCGCTGATCGGTCGTGCTGTAGATTAAATCCAAACCGACCTCGGCTTCGCCCTTCCAATGCTTGAACAGCGTCGGCGGCGCGGCGGGCGCCGCCTGGGCCTTGATTTTGGCGAAGGCGTTGGTGCCGGCGAGATGATTGGTGCCCGCCGCGAGGATGATTTCCCGCTGCGCGATTTCCGCGAGCGGCACGGACAATTCCTTCACCCAATTGTTGGAGAGCACCAGGCGGTTGGTGTATTCGGAAATGACATAGCCGGTCAGCTTATCGCCGTTCTTGAGATACAAAACGACGTTCTGGGCGCGAGCAGCGCCACCGAACGCGCACGCCAGGAGGATGACCACCCGGAGGGAATGAAATAGGCAGTTAAGGATTCGGCAGCGCGGAAACGTCATTGAGTGTGGAAGATTTCGGAAAATCGTCGCGAGAGATTCGACGCGAGCCACCCTCGACGGTGATGTTGCCATCGGCATCGGCGACCATTTGCGGACGGCTGGTGTAATCATACGTCTGCCGCACGATAATATCACAATCCGGGTTGATGATCGTGTAACTGAAAAGGCGGGGGCCAATTTGGTAGAGCACGTGCAGGTTGCTCATTTTATCGACTTTGGCTTCCGGTTGGCCGAAGGAAATCATGGGGCCGATGGGCTGGACTTTGTCGATTTTTCCGGCGGTGTCGGTGACTTGCGCGTAGAGGACCAGGCGGCCGCGCAGATAATTGGCTTGCTGCAATCCGTAAAGGCGCATCTCCGGAGCGGAGTTGGTATCGCCCGGGCTTTTCGGCACGCCAAATTCCTGCGCCCAGACGCGGGCGCCTTTGATGACCTCGAATCCCTTCGGCTCGCTTTTGATCTGCCGCTTCCATTCCGGGACGGAGACAGTGGCGGTCATCTGGTAAGGCCCGGTTTTTTCCAATTGAAAATAGGGGGCGAGATTCAGGTGCACGTCGGCGCGCTCGGAGGATTGCAGCGTAAAATCCTCGTCCACCGAGGGTTCGCCGTTTTTCAATGCCACATAGCTGTCCTTGGATTGAATGGAAAACTTCAACCAGCGCTGGTCGTGGCTAAACTTCACCGTCTGGCCAGAGCGATTGATGATGCGGGCGGTGACCGGAATTGCCTCGCCCGGCAAAAACTGGTCCTGATCGGTCATGAGTTCAACGGTCACTTGCGCGGACAAGCGGCCAATCGATGCGAACAATAAAACGCACAATAGTATTCTGGCATTTTTCACAACACTACTTTAGGCAGGCGCGCCGAAGTGGCAAGCCGCAAAACGTGAAGTTGGACGCGGCGCGGGGGGAAGTTATTCAATTGAGGTCAGAGGTCAGAGGTCAGAGGTCAGAGGTCAGAGGGCGGAGGTCAGAGGGCGGAGGTCAGAGGGCGGAGGTCAGAGGGCGGAGGGCGGAGGGCGGAGGGCGGAGGGCGGAGGGCGGAGGGCGGACTACGGAAGGTGGAAACAGCCAACGTCCAACAGCCAACGTCCAACAGCCAACGTCCAACAGCCAACGTCCAACGTCCAACGTCCAACGTCCAACGTCGAACATCGAACATCGAACATCAAGACTATGGAGACATGAGGTTGGTGGCGCGGTGGAAGATGAACTCGGGCGGGAGGGCGCGCAGACATTCCATGGGCTTGAAGTAGGCGCAACGGGATTTGAGGCACGGCGCGCAGGGTAAATCGATGCGGACGACGTTTCGCAACTGGCCATAGGGTCCCGTGCGGCGCGGTTCGGTGGGGCCGAAAATCGCGACGACGGGCTTCCGCATGGCCGCCGCCACGTGCATGGGCCCAGTGTCGTTGGAAATCATCAATTCGCTCAAGCGAATCCATTCGACCATCTCGGGCAGCGATATTTTTCCGGTGAGGTCGAGACAACGCTTCGGATCGGCTTGAGCGATGGCGGCGCCGGCCGGCTGGTCATCCGCGCCGCCCATGATTGCGAAACAGAATTCAGGGTGCGCTGCGGCGAGCCGGCGGACGACGTGCGTGAAATTTTCCACCGGCCACCGTTTGTTCAACCAGCGAGCGCCGGGCTGGAGAACAACCCAGCGCGAGGAGCCGGTGGTCCACTTGCGTTTCACCTCGGCGGAAATCCTGGGACGTTCCGGAAGCCATTCAAAATCCCAATGGACGGGGACACGCAACGCTTTAAGCACGGCGAGATACCAATCGACGGCGTGGGTGTGGAAAGAATCGCGGCGCACGGCGAGATCGTAGAACCCGCGGGCGCCTTCGCGGGGTTCGTCGAGGCCGATGAGGGATTTGCCGTTGGCGAGCCAGGCGAACATGCCGCTGCGGAGGAGGCATTGGAGATCGATGACGAGGTCGAAGGATTGGCGGCGCATCCACCGGACGCTGTGCCAGACTTCCAGCCAGTTGACGGGTGAAGCCCAGCGGCGGCGTTCGAAGCGGACGATGCCGGTCAGATCCGGATCGCCTTCGAGCAAGGCGGCGAGGCCGGAATCAATCCACCAGAAAATATCGCTGTGCGGCCAATGCCGTTTGAGCAATCGAAGCACGGGCAAAGCCTGCACTACATCGCCGAGCGAGCTGGGTTTGAGGATTAATATCTTCAAGTCAGAATGCAGGCGGAAGAATGCAGAGGGAGGTCCGGGAATGCAATGCCGGCTTAACGGCGCGGGGGCGGCTTGCGCGTGTATTCCGGATGCGCACGGGCGAAGAGGCCCGTGCCGCTAATCATCGGCCGTAAGCGAGGCGCTCGGCCAGCCGTTCGGGGAGGCCGGCGGCGAGAATCTTCTTTTGCGCGGTGGCGATGTCGTAGTCCAGGCGGCGCAATTCGATCGTGCCTTCGTTCATGTCGTAAACGACGTACGCGGCTTTGGGATTGTTATCGCGAGGCTGGCCGACGGCGCCGACGTTCACGAAATATTTTTTGCCGGGTTCAACCTTGAATTTGGAGTAGGTGCCGCCGCGCACGACGGTATCGCGCATGAAGGCGACCGGGACGTGGGTATGGCCGAAAAAGCAGACGGCGGTGTTTTGATAGGTGAAACTGGCTGCGGCCGCGAGCTTGTCGAACACGTAACCCCAGCGCTGCGGGACATCGAGGGTGGCGTGGACGATGGAAAAGCTGGTGACCATGCGCATGTATTTCAGGTCCCGCAACCAGGCGCGATCGGTTTCGTCGAGTTGTTGGCGGGTCCATTCCACGGCTTCGGCGGCGGCGGGATTAAATCCTTCGAGGCCGACTTCGGCGGAGCAATATTCGTCGTGGTTGCCTTTGACGCAGGGCATGCCCATGGTGCGGACGATATTGAGGCATTCCTTGGGATTGGCGTTGTAACCCACGACGTCGCCGAGGCAGGCGTAGTGAGTGCATTTTTGGGCTTTGGTATCCTCCAAAACCACTTGCAACGCCTCCAGGTTGGCGTGGATATCGGCTATAATTGCAAACTTCATTAAAATTATCTCACAATCTCAAATCCGCGAAACTCGCTGGTGGATTCGCTCCACTTAACTTCTTCATTCCGCACAAAATGTTCCATGCCCGATTCGCGAATCGCGGTTCGGAAGGCTTCCAATTCCTCCCTTGATCCTTCGCCGATCAACTCGACGCGCCCATCAATCAGGTTGCGCACGACGCCGACGACTTCGAAACCGGCTGCGACTGTTTTCACAGTGTAGCGGAAGCCGACGCCCTGCACGCTGCCCGAGTAAAAAATATGCATCCGGCTTCGTTTCATTTCCCTTCGCCGGCAATCACGCCTGCTATCAAAATGATCGCAAAACGGGAATCACCCCGCCTGCCCCTTCAAATACGCCCCTGATAAAGCCAAATCAATGCCTTCGGCGCAATGTTTTTTATACCTGTGCGTAGGAAGTAACAGGGGTGCGTTTGCGAATAACTCCCTGAAAACCAGCCATTTCTTGCTATTTCCGCCGGATACGTCATTGCCGCTCGTATTCTCCTTTATTGACCCGTTTAAGCACGGTAAAGCCTGCCTTCTTGGCATCGGTGACCGAGAGCGGTTTGAGCTTGATGGGTGAATTAAAGGTGGAAAGAACCTTTCGGACGGGTTTTTTGCACGCCGGGCAATTGGTCAACGGCTTGGCTGAGAGCGGACGGTTCAGGGTGAATTTCCCGCCGCACACGACGCAATCGCCCTCGCAGAGTTCGTATTCGTAGATCGGCACGGGGAGAGTTTAACACGGAACCGGGGATTTTTGAATTGGATTTTTGGAGCCAGATACTGTCAATTCCCCACGGTTATCGTCGTTGGCAGTTCACCACGGCGCGCACGAAGTGACGCGCCCTGCCACATTTGATTTCGGCAACGCGCAGTGAGATGCGGGGTTTCTCACCCGTCGCGCGGTTGAGCAGGTGTGGGAAGGATCAATTGATAAAACGCAAGGTCCAGCCAGCGGCCGAATTTGAAACCGGCCTGTCGAATGGTTCCGCAATGGTTAAATCCGAAGGATTCGTGGAGGCGGATACTGACGGCGTTGGCCGAATCGATCCCGCCGACGAGGAGGTGATAGTCCTGCGTTTGCGCAGTGGTGATAATTTCCTGGAGCAGACGTTTTCCGACGCCCTTTCCGCGAAAGCGCGCATCCACATAGACCGAATGCTCCACGGTATACTTATAGGCCGGAAACGCCCGGAACGTTCCGTAGCTCGCAAACCCCATGAGTTCGCCGGAATCATTCTCAATCCCGAGCACGGGAAATTTGCCCTTCGACTTGGCGCCGAACCACGCGGTCATCATTCCCCTGGGGCGAGGCTGGTAATCGTAGAGCGCCGTGGAATTCAGGATGGCATCATTGAAGATGGCCAAAATTGCGTCGGCATGGCGCTGAGGATCACAGGAGATGACTCGCATGACCTTGAACAGGAGCTGGTCGAATTTCTACTTCTTCAAAAACGCGCTGAACAAATCGATCGGTAATGGCAGGAAGGTGGTCGTGTTATGTTCACTGGCCATCTCGCGCATGGTTTGGAGATAACGCAATTGCAGCGCGATCGGCTCCTTCGCGATCAAGGCGGCGGCTTGCACCATTTTTTCGGCAGATTGGAATTCGCCCTCGGCGTTCACGACTTTGGCGCGGCGTTCGCGTTCGGCCTCGGCCTGTTTGGCCATTGCGCGCTTCATGCTGTCGGGGAGTGAAACTTCCTTAATTTCGACGGAGGTCACTTTGATGCCCCACGGTTCGGTTTGTTTGTCGATGATTTCCTGCAATTTCTGGTTGATGATGTCGCGCTGGGACAGCAAATCGTCGAGCGGCGATTGGCCGAGGACACTGCGCAGGGTGGTTTGCGCGATCAACGAGGTGGCTTTCCAGAAATTCTCCACCTTCACCACGGCGGCGACGGGATCGACAACGCGGAAGTAAACGACGGCATCGACGGTGGCGGGGACGTTGTCTTTGGTCATGATTTCCTGTTTGGCGACGTCGATGGTGACGACGCGCAAATCCATTTTCACCATGCGGTCGACCATGGGGATGAGGAAGATCAATCCCGGGCCTTTGGCGTCGATGAGTTTGCCCAGCCGGAAAATGACACCGCGCTCGTATTCGCGCAGGATGCGCAATGCCTGCGGCACGGTGACGGCCAGTAGGATGACTATCACGACCACCACGACGCCGGCTTTCATGAGGTTTTGAACGAGTTCTTCCATAGGTTTTTGTTTGGTTTGTTGTTCGACTGTTTTCGCGTATGAGTGTCCGCGCACCAAGGCTGGCTTGAGCTTATGCTATTTTCAGCCATACCAAAAGCATGTTCTGCGTGCATCACGGGCCAAGCAATCCAAGGCAACTGGTGGGCGAGCGTCCTCGCGAACTGCAGCCAAGACCGGCTCGCGAGGACGCTCGCCCCACCGAAGCAGCCGGCTGCCGAGAGTTTCTGCCGTTGCACGAAATCATCTCCTACGTTGCGCCGCTACTGCGCGGCGCGGACGGCGCAAGCGCACCGTCCCTACCCAAAGATCGCGTCAGGTTGTTTTTGCTTTCACTTTCAGTTTGAGGCCTTCGATTGCGACGATCTCCACGGGTTGGCCGGTTTCGATGGGCGTTTGGCTGACGGCATTCCACCATTCGCCTTCCACGAAAACTTTGCCGCCAGCGGCATCGATGTGCCCAGCGGCAGGGGCAATTTTTCCGAGCATGGTTTCGCGTCCGGCGCGAACGGGCAGGCGTTGCGCGCGCAAACCGGCGCCGACGATGAACAAAAAGAACAGCGCGGTCATCACGGTTCCACCAATGATGTACGAAAGCGGCAGACGAAAGGCCGGGTCCGCCCGGTTGAACAGCATCAGTGCGCCGAGGAAAAAAGCGAGGATGCCGCCGCCGGTCAGGACGCCGTGCGTGGGCGCGTAGACATCAATGATGAACAAAACCATCGCCACGAAGATCAGCATCACGCCCGCGGCGTTGATGGGCAAAACCGCGCGGAGGCAGAGCACGAGAATGACGGCGACGACACCGGCGACGCCCGGCAAAATCGCACCTGGGTTGCTGAGTTCACCGATGATCCCATAGATGACGACCAGCATCAGGATAAACATCATCTCGGGTTGCAGGAACAATCGCAGTAAGGCTTCCCGAAAAGTTATTTTGATCGGCACAAGGGTGGCGTGGGCGGTTTGCAGGGTTTGGTTGCCAACCGTGCGACCGTCCAATTTTTTGATCAAATCGGGCAGGTCATCCGCAACCAAATCAATCACCTTGATTTCGAGCGCTTTTTCCGCCGTGATGGAGACGCTATCGAGAACGCAAGACCTGGCCCATTCGACATTGCGGTGTCTTTTTTTGGCGATCGTTTCCGCGAGGCTGGCGGCGTCGTTCTCCTGCTTTTGCTTTTCGACATCGTCCACCTTTTCGGCATTGCCGGTTGCGCCGATGTTGACGGGATGAGCCGCGCCGATGCGGGTGTAAGGAGCCATGGCTGCCACGTCTGCCGCCATTGTGATCAATGCGCCCGCGCTGGCTGCGTGTCCTGGCGCCGGCGTCACATAGACGACGACGGGCACTTTCGAGCTATAGAATTTGTTGATGATGCTCACCATCGAATCCTGTAGGCCGCCTGGTGTGTCGAGTTGGATAATGAGGCAGGCGTCGCCCCGTTGATTTGAGACATCGATGGCGCGGGAGATATAACTTTCGGTGGCGGGGCTGATGGCGCCTTTGATTTCGATCAGGCCAACGTTTGCGGCGGAAAGTCCCGTCACAGTGGCGAGCATCATCCCGGCGGCGAGAACAGGCGCAAAAGTTTTCATAAACATCCTCTCTCTCGTTATAGAATAACAAAAACTAACGAGAGTGCCAGGGTTATTAGTCAGGGCAAACGCGTCTAAATTCCTTTGTTTTCGTTCTTCTCGCTAACACCGTGGCTTCAGCCGATGGCAATAACTATCGAACGACTCTTTAGCGTTTCAACCGCTTCTGACCCGCCGGTTAAAAGCCGTTTGAAACGGCTAAAAGTGTGTGCCCTTTCCCACAACACCGGGCTGAAGCCACGGTGTTAATAAAATTTAGGTGCGTTCGCCCTAGGTTATTAGTGAGGCAGGCGGGCGATGAAATCCGAAACTCGAATCCCGAAATCCGAGAGAAGCCGAACTTCGAAAATCCAAAAAAAACGATCTTGATTCAATAGCGGGCATTTCCTGGAAGAAAATCCAAGCTGGCATAGAAGCGATACGTTTTGCGACTGCGCAGCGGCCCCGTTCGAGTTTCGGATTTTTTTCAACACGCCGGATTAGCAATTGCACAGGGAATTGGACCTGTGTTGAAATTGGCGCATGGCCGCTGGACAACTCTGGCTTTTTGATCCGCCCAAACCGCTCGTGGAGCGTTTCGGCGAGGATTTTTTCAGCGCGCTGCCGACGGGGCCGGGCGTGTATTTCATGTGCGGCGCGGCGGAAGGAGTTTTGTATGTCGGCAAAGCGCGGAATTTGCGCAAGCGCCTGGGAAGTTATCGCGTCGCCAATCCGGAACGTTTGCCGCGCCGGATCATACGGCTGTTGCACCAAGTGCGGCGCATCGAATGGGATGAATGCGCGACCGAAGAAGCCGCGCGGCATCGCGAGGAGTTGTTGATTTGCGTGCTGGCGCCGAAATTCAATGCGGCGGGAAAAGTTTGGGAACGAAGGCGATCGGCAAATTCCATTCCGCGCCA
>Ga0265338_10002355_pt1 | contig 28525 bp, 18 predicted proteins | sample 42126metaG_FD_193579 | JGI IMG/M metagenome (GOLD analysis project Ga0265338, IMG submission 193579) | Rhizosphere microbial communities from Carex aquatilis grown in University of Washington, Seatle, WA, United States - 4-21-26 metaG | ecosystem: Host-associated > Plants > Roots > Rhizosphere...
GGTGACAACCCCAAGGCGGGCCGAGATCACCTGCATGAAGATCGCCATGAGGCTGGCCAATCCTACGACCCACAAGAGTTGGTACTTGAATTGGGCGCCCGCCTGGAGGTCGGTTCCCCAATTACCGGGATCCATGTAGCCGACGCTAACGAGAATGGCGGGACCGACGAAAGCGCGCCATTGCTGCCAGAACCCAGCCTCGTGATGGGGCACCTGGACAGAGCTGTGGACTCCCTCCAAAGACACGTGGCCGGCCGGTCGCGCGTTACCAGCCTGGGACGCGGCGGAACTTAGCGCCGCGTTGTGATCCGACTGGCCGTCTGTCTTTTTCATCTTTGATTCCGGAAGGCAACCCGACGCCTCAACTGAAGTACATAGTCGAGCGTTAACTATGGTTAATTATACGGGACGGGCCGGCAAACGGGAAACCCAAATTCTCTCTGCCGCGGAACGGCCCAAAACCATGATGCCGTTCGAGGTTCGGATGGACAGCGTCTTATCGTAGTTTCGTTCAAGCAGGCTAACCTTGGCCCTTGGACGGATCCCGCGCGCTTCCAGAAATTCGAGCAGGTGCCGATCTCGTTCGTAAATGCCGCTGACGGAGTAGTTCTTTCCCGGTTCGGCTTCCGAGAGGAGGACGAGGCCGCGGCGACGACGGCTGGCCGGACTTTCAAGTTCACTGAGATTGCCATGGGGGCAGGGGCGCCCGCGCCCAAGCTTTGCCAGCAATCTGGCCTCGAAGTTGGGAGACACGGCGTGCTCCAGGCGCTCCGCCTCGTCATGAACCTGGTACCACTCCATGCCAAAGATTTCCGTGAGCATGCGCTCGATCAGGTGGTGGCGGACGGTGAGCTTGCGAGCAATTTTCAATCCCGGCGCTGTGAGACGAACGCGGCCATCGGCGCTTACCCGCACGAGTCCGTCCTTCTTGAGACGGCGCAAGGCCATAGTCACAGCCGGCGGAGAAACTTTCAGCCAATGTGCGAGGGTCGCGGAGATAACGATTTCCCCTTCGCCTTCCGCCTCGAGAATGGCCTTGAGGTAGTCCTCTTTGGAAACGGTGATCACGTGAACCGCATTATACGGCGAAGTGTTAAACGCAGTTAACCGGTTGCGCGAATTGCAACGGCCCCATAAGCGGAAGGACGAAACCATTTCGGCTCGTCGAGGAAACAGCATTTCTCGATTTGTTACAAATTTGTTGTTCTCACGCGTTTGACATGCGTTGCTATCACCCCTAACCTTAAAAGTTCACAAAAACATGGCTGGAAATCTGAAAGTTCTCGTGATCGGCAGTGGAGGGCGTGAGCACGCGCTGGTGTGGAAGCTGCGCCAATCGCCGCGGGTCGGCAAAATATACTGCGCCCCTGGAAATGGCGGGATCGCCGAGGAAGCCGAATGCGTGGCGGTGGATGTCAAGAGCCTGGATTCGATGGTGGCGCTAGCGAATACAATCCAGCCCGATTTAACGGTTGTGGGACCAGAACTGCCGCTGATGCTAGGGGTGGTGGACGAGTTCACCCGTCGCGGCTGGCGAACGTTTGGACCGTCTCAAGCGGCGTCGCAACTGGAAACGAGCAAGAGTTTCGCCAAGGAGTTCCTGCAACGGCACCGGATTCCGACGGCTCACTATGCGATCTGTAATTCTTCGGCGGACGTACGCGATGCCCTGCCGCATTTTCACACGCCGATCGTGGTGAAAGCAGACGGCCTGGCCGCGGGCAAGGGCGTGGTGATCGCGACCAGCAAGGATGAAGCGGCCACAGTTGCCAACGACATGCTCAGCGGGCGGATGCTCGGAGAAGCAGGAGCGCGGGTGGTTTTGGAAGAGTTTCTCCAGGGCGACGAGTTGTCGTTCCTGGTAGTGAGCGATGGCGAGCGGGTTGCGCCGCTGGTGGCGGCCCAGGATCATAAGCGCGTGGGCGACGGCGATACAGGTCCTAATACCGGGGGTATGGGCGCTTATACAACAAGCACGATCGTCGATGACAAAATGCGCGACTGGCTGGTGACACACATCGCGCGACCGGTCGTTGCCGGAATGAAGGCAGAAGGCGCGGAGTACAAGGGTGTGCTGTACTGCGGGTTGATGATGACCGCACGCGGGCCCATGGTGCTGGAGTTCAACTGCCGGTTCGGCGATCCGGAGACGCAGCCAATCTTGATGCGACTGGAAAGCGACCTGGTCGAAGCTATGGAGGCTTCCATAGACGGGCGCACCAGCGACGGCGACTTTAAATGGTCCAATGACGCCGCCGTGTGTGTAGTGATGGCATCGGGTGGATACCCCGGAGCTTATGAAGCCGGGAAGAGAATTTCGGGGCTGGATGAAGCCGAGAAGATCGAGGGCGTGAAAGTATTTCACGCAGGAACGTCGTCACGCGATGGAATCTTTTATACTGCCGGGGGGCGCGTGCTCGGCGTAACGGCACGGGCCGAAGAGCTGCAAACGGCACTAGACCGCGCCTACGACGCTTGCGCGAAGATTCGATTTGAAGGCGCGCATTATCGCAAGGATATTGCGTCGCGAGCACTCAAGAAAAACTAGGTTTTCAACTTCAAACGTGGGGAAATAAATCCAGAAACTATGAGCAAACCACTCGTTTCAATCGTAATGGGAAGTGATTCTGACTTGGAGATCATGCGGGAGGCCGGCAGAGCTCTCGACGAATTCGGGATTGCGTACGAAATTGACGTCACGTCGGCACACCGATCGCCAGACCGTACGGCCGAGTATGCGCGTAAGGCAGCGGGGCGTGGCATTCGCGTCATCATTGCCGGAGCAGGTGGCGCGGCGCACCTGGCGGGAGTAATCGCGGCGCACACGACCCTACCTGTAATCGGTGTGCCAATTCCCTCGACCTCGCTACAAGGCATGGACTCTCTCCTGGCGACAGTGCAGATGCCGGCAGGTATCCCGGTCGCGACCGTTGCGATTGGAAAGCCGGGAGCCACAAATGCAGGAATTTTGGCAGCGCAGGTGATCGGACTGGCAGATTCGGAGATTGCCAAGAAACTTGATGCCCACAAAGAGAAGCTGGCAAAGGGCGTCGAGGAAAAGTCGAAGAAGTTGAAGTCGTCCCTGCAATAGAGGTGGGAATCGAACTCGGCCGAAGTGGATTCTCCTCTTCGGCCGAACGTTAGCCCGTAGATTCAGGACAAACTAGAGTTTCAGGGTCTTTAGGTACTCACGGAAAGCTCCGCCGAGATCGTCTCTCTTCAAAGCAAACTCCACGGTCGCCTTCAGGAACCCGAGTTTGTCGCCGGTGTCATGACGGCGGCCTTCATAGACACAGGCGTACAGTTTTTCCTTCTTCAACAGGGCACGCAAGCCGTCGGTGAGTTGCAACTCGCCTCCCGCACCGGGCTTGATGTCCGAGAGCGTCTCAAAAACAGTAGGAGTCAGAACGTAACGGCCGATGACGGCCAGATTTGAGGGCGCATCGGCAAGTTTCGGTTTCTCAACAAGATCGAGCACTTCGTAAAGCTTGCCACCGGAACCCGGAACTTCTTTTCCTTTAATAACTCCGTACGAAGAGATCGCAGGCCCGTCGACAGGCTGAATGGCGATCACGGAGCTCTGCTTCTCGTTGAACACATCCATCAGCTGTTTGAGAACGGGGACTTTTGCGTCGATCACGTCATCGGCAAGTAATGCGGCAAATGGCTCATCTCCGACGAGTTCCCGTGCGGTAAGGATGGCGTGACCGAGCCCGAGCGCTTCTTTCTGCCGAACGTAGGCCACATAGATCATGTCCGAGATCTGGCGGACGATCTTGAGCAAGTCGAGCTTGCCCTTCTCCTCGAGCATCTTCTCCAGTTCATAGCTGGTATCGAAGTGGTCTTCGATCGCGCTCTTGCCACGGCCTGTAATGATGATGATCTGGTCGCAACCGGCAGCCAATGCTTCTTCGACGCCGTATTGGATAATTGGCTTGTCCACCAGCGGCAGCATTTCCTTGGGCTGTGCCTTGGTCACAGGGAGGAAGCGGGTGCCAAGGCCGGCGGCGGGAAAGATAGCTTTGCGGACTACGCGAGCCTGGCGGCGGTCGCTGAGCGTTCGTCGTTCGTTAGCGGGTTTCATCAAGCATTATTGTAAATGTTGGGTAGTCCGGTCCGTGCACGGCCGGACATGCACGGCTCCAACTAGGTGATTTGCGCTGGAGCTTCCTGCGCTTCTAATTCTTCGAGTAAATCGCGCAGGGTTTGCAGGATTCCTTCGGAGCTGGCGATCTTGATCGAGAACTTCAGCGTGCCGTCGGGCGTGAACTGGGTTTTCTGCTGCGATGCCACAAAGCGGGCAAGTTTACCGGGGTCTATCGACGCCTTCTGGCTGAACTTGATATTAACCAGTTCGCGTTTGCGCTCGATGGCAGTCGCACCCACGCGCATGGCCTGTAATTTCAGCGCAGCATAACTCAGCAGGTTGCGGACTGCATTCGGCGGCTCGCCGTATCGGTCAGTGAGTTCCGAACGAACATCTTTCAACTGGGATTCAGTTTCGACACCTGCAATCCGCTTGTACATACGGAGGCGCTGGTTCTCTTCCTTGATGTAGTCGGACGGAATGCGGATGTTGAGTCCGAGGTTAAGCTGGATTTCGGTCGCTTCAACGCCCGATTCGCCCTTCATCTCGCGAACTGCGCGCTCGAGCATCTGCGTGTAGAGTTCGAAACCGATGGCTTCGATGTGTCCGCTCTGCTCTCCGCCAAGAAGGTTGCCCGCGCCGCGGAGTTCGAGGTCGAGCGCTGCAATCTTGAATCCCGCGCCAAGGTCAGAAAACTCTTTGAGTGCAGCAAGACGGCGCCGGGCAATCGGCGTGAGCTCAATCTCAGCCGGCAATAGCAGGTATGCATAGGCACGGCGGTTGGAACGGCCCACGCGACCACGAAGCTGGTAGAGCTCCGATAAGCCCATTCGATCGGCACGATTGATGATGATGGTGTTGCAGAGGGGAATGTCGAGACCGTTTTCAATGATGGTAGTCGAAACCAGAATGTCAGCTTCGTGATGCATGAACTTGAGCATCACTTTTTCCAGTTCGCCTTCTCCCATTTGCCCGTGGCCGACAGTAACGCGAGCTCCGGGCGCCATCGACTGGAGCTTCGCGGCAATCTCCCAGATCGTGTCGATGCGGTTGTGCACGAAATAAATCTGGCCGCCGCGGTCAAGCTCCTGCTCGATAGCAGACTGGATGAGTTTTTCGTCCCAGTTGGCAACGACAGTTTGAATCGCCATGCGATCTTTGGGAGGCGTCTCGATGACGCTCATGTCCCGCAACCCGACTAGCGACATGTGCAGGGTGCGCGGGATCGGCGTCGCCGACATGGTCAGCACATCCACCTGTGTGCGTATCTGTTTGATGCGTTCTTTGTGGCGCACTCCGAAACGCTGCTCCTCGTCGACAACCAGTAGACCGAGGTCGGAAAACTTCACATCTTTGGAAAGAAGGCGATGAGTGCCAATCAAGACGTCTACTTTCCCGACCGCAACTTTCTCCAGAATCTCCTTGACCTGTTTCGGGGTGCGAAAGCGGCTGATCATTTCGATCTTGACCGGGAAAGCCGCAAACCGTTGTTTGAACGTTTCGTAGTGCTGGAAGGCGAGCACCGTGGTGGGAGCGAGTACCGCGACCTGCTTATTGTCGCTGAGAGCCTTGAAGGCGGCGCGCATCGCCACTTCAGTTTTGCCGTAGCCGACATCACCGCAGAGCAGACGATCCATGGGCAGCTGCGATTCCATGTCGCGCTTCACGTCGGCAATAGCCTGTGCCTGGTCCTCAGTCTCGTTGTACTCAAAAGCGTCTTCAAACTCTTTCATCCACTCGGTGTCGGCTGGATAAACATGGCCCTGTGCCGCCTGACGCTGCGCATAAAGCTTCAACAATTCGTCAGTCATGTCCTTCATTGCCTTGCGGACGCGGGCTTTGGTCTTGTCCCAGGCCTGAGTACCAAGGTGATTCAGGACAGGCTTGGCGCCTTCGGAAGACCGGTATTTCTGAACGAGGTCGAGGCGTGTGAGGGGCACGTAGAGACGCGCGGCCTCCGCGTACTCGAGCAACATAAACTCGGCTGCGCCGTCGCCCTGGTTGATTTCCTTCAAGCCTTGATACTGGCCGATGCCATGCTCCACGTGGACGACATAGTCACCAACCTGAAGATCGCGAAAATCAGAAAGAAAAGCGGAGACTTTGGACTTCTGCCGCTGCGGGCGCGAAGCCACCAGATCAGATTCGTCGAAAAGGTCACGGGCTCCGAAGACAGCGAGGTGAGCGTCGGGCAAAATGAAGCCGTCAGGAATGTAGGCCTTCAGCAACGTGGTTGTGAATATCTCACCCGCGAAGTACGCCGTCTCATCGGCATAACTCTCACCGCCACGAGTGCGGCTGCCAAGACGATAAGACGTGTTGTATTCGGTGAAGATGTCGGCCAAGCGTTCGACTTCTCCAGTATTCGGCGCGGCGAGGACAACGCGGGTGCCCTCCGCCACCAATTTCTGGACCTGCTCCGTCATAGCCGGCATGGCACCATGGAAGCGCGGGGCCGGTTGCGAGACAAAAGCGGCTTCCTCATTGCCCTCGCGTGCGATTGCCAGATATTCGAGATCGGCTCCGCGGAGAGCCGCGGTAGTTTCGCGCCAGCTTTCAGGCGTGAGATAAAGATCGGCAGGACGCACAAGGTTGCCGATTTCGCTGCGTTCGTGCGCTTCCTCGATGCGGCCCCAGACTTTGTCGAGTTCCTGCGTCAAAGTTTCCGGTTCGTCGAGAATCACCCGCGCTTCCGGAAGGAGCGAGAAGATCGCGCGATCGGCGCCGGCCACCGGAGCATAAAACTCCCAGCCTGGAAAAACTCCCGCACCGGAGTCGCGCGCCGCCTGTGCGATCGCCTCAGGCGTGCCGGCAATCCTCTTCCCAGAAAGCCTGGCATTGATCGAGCCGAGCAACTCTTCGTTAATCGGAGTCTCGGTCAGGGGCAAAAGCGTGACTTCGTCTACGGGATTGGAAGAACGCTGGCTGGCGGGATCGAACTTGCGCATCGACTCGATTTCATCGCCGAAAAATTCGACGCGCACAGGACGATCGGCTTCCGGTGAATAGACATCGAGAATTCCGCCGCGCGCCGCATACTGCCCCGGCATCTCGACAACATCGGTGGGCGTGTATCCGACCGTATTGAGATGCTGGAGAAGTTTTTCGATGTCGAACGTTTCGCCACGACGCAGAATACGCGCGAGGTCGGCGTAGTATTCGGGAGAACGCAGGAGAATGGTTGTCGCGGTGACGGGCGATATCACGATCGAGGCACGACCCGTCGCGATCTTCCACAGCGCTGTCGCCCGTTCCTCCTGAATCTCAGGGTGTGGAGACAGATTCTGGAAAGGCAGGACGTCGCGAGCCGGCAGGGTTACGACCGTATCGGGATCGGTCGCACCAGTAAGCTCGCAGAAGGCAGCGAGTATGGGGAGTAAATCTTCGGCAGCGCGGTTGTCGGCCACCACCCAGATGAAAGGGCGTTCGACTTGACGTTGCAGCAAAACGACAATCAGCGCTTTGGCGGCCGGGGACAGTCCAGTCACACGAATCCGCCCCGTGCTCTCCCGCAGATGGGAGGCCGCACGCCGGAAGGCAGGTTGTTGTTCCACCTCCGCGAAAATCTCGCGGACAAACGGCAGGAGCATTCTGGATTGATTTTATCAGGCGGGAGCAGCCGGACCGAGCGGGGAGGCCCCGCGCAACTTCGAGCGGTGTGGCGTGCAGATTTATCTCCGAAGTAGTGGCCTGGTCAGGCAAGTTGGGCCACCGGAGCCGTTGATGCAGAGCTCGGAGCCCGGGAACGTGCGCACGTCGAAGCCGGCCTCGCGCATACGATCATTTGTCCTGACGTTTTCTTCGAGGGCGATCAGGCGTTGACTGCCCAGGGAAAGCACATTACACGCGAGCGAGTCGCGCTCGTCATAGGCAATCTCGAGGAGGCGGAACCCGCGGGAGCGCAGGAGTTCCACGGTTTCGACGGCGAGCCAAGGCAGATCGACGAGGATGGTCTGGTCATCGAGCATGCTCATAAGAGACATCAGATGAAGACAGGCTGAGGGCCCCGGTCCATAAGGAAGCGGAGCGGAGATCACGTCAATTCCCTTCGGGGAAAGAATTGACCGGATGTGGTCGATCCCTGCCCGGTTCGTTCGATACCCGTGGCCAATGAGCAAGGTTTTCTGGTCAAGCCAGATGATGTCGCCCGCTTCAGACGTCCCGGGCGCAGTCACCGCACCGAATACTGGAACACCGACGCGCGAACAATACTCTGCATGGGCGCGAGCCTCGGGCACGCGGTTCGCCTTGCCGGGGTTCATCAGAACGAGTCCATGATCGGTCGTGAGCGATGCATCGTGGGCATAGACGGAATCGAGGGTCAACGGATCCGAGGCAGGCAGACTCAAGACTTCGGCTCCTGATTCCTCAAGCAGGCGACACAGCGAATCGTGCTGACCTTGAGCCGCCGGAAAATCAGGAGGATGATGAAATCCAAGATCTCGCCATGCCGAGGCCTTGTCGCCGCGATCCCAACCGGCATTGCGTGGCGGACATACCATCACCCTCAACAGATCGCCGGTCATTGATTGCGATGTGCCGGAGGCTTGCTGTGGATTGAGTATTTGAGGAGGCATGATTCGAGCGCGATCGAAGAGCCGCTTAAGCAATCTAAAGAAAGGTGCCGCGAAGCGCAATGTTGCAAATTGAAACAGCAGCCGATTGTTTCGCCGAGCGGGAACGGTAACCCACCTTATTGCTTGCTTAAATACCCTTCCCTGATGTACATATCAGCGGTAATCCAGTCCTCACAACGTGCACAGAATCCAAGTTGATTGTCCAAAACCGCGCATTTTAATTCCCGCCTGCGCCGACACGGCGGATGATCCCAGGAGCCTTATGAAAGCGTCATTGCGTCTGCTTTGCGTCGCCGCCATTTTCTCGCTGCTCGCCCAGTTTGGATTTGCTCAGGGTGCTGCCACCGGCGACCTTCACGTCGTTGTGAAAGACCCCAAGGGTAACGTGGTAAACAATGCCACGGTTATGGTGCGTGATGCCGCCAAGGGCTTGGAACGCGCGGGCAGTGGCGATGGACAGGGCGGCTATAGCGTGCGCCAACTCGCTCCTGGCACGTACGCGGTGACAGTTGAGGTCACGGGCTTTGCGAAGGCCGAAGCCACGGATGTGCCCATCACCGTCGGCCAGATGGCGGAGTTGCCGATCACCCTGACCGTCGCGGCAGGAAAGGAAGTGGTGGAAGTCAGTTCGCAAGCTGAACTTGTGGAAACCTCGCGCAGTTCGACTACCGACACGATTGGACAGCGCCGCATCGATAATCTGCCGATCAACGGCCGTAACTACATCAATTTCACGCTGACAGATTCCCAGGTCGTGCGTGACAACGCTCCGAATACCGGGGCGGCCCCCACCTCGGGCCTGAATATGAGCGGCCAGCGCGCCCGTTCGAACCTGGTAAACGTTGATGGCGCGGATGCGACTGACAACTCAGTGAATGGAGTGCGATCAACCGTGTCGCAAGAGGCGGTGCAGGAATTCCAGATCATCACCAACAGTTATGCGGCTGAATACGGACGCGCATCGGGTGGCGTGGTCAACATCATCACGCGGTCGGGGGCCAACGACTTCCATGGTGATGTGTATGGCTATCTCCGAAATCGTAGGTTCCAGGCGGTCAACCCGTTCAGCACCACCTCGGATCCAGCCTATACACGAGTACAAGCCGGCGCCGCTTTTGGCGGAGCCCTGAAAAAGGACAAGACGTACTACTACGCCGCGTACGAAGTGACCCGTCGGCATGAGACTGGCTTCTCAAGCATTGGGCAGGGGAACTTCGGGCTGACGCCGTTCGACACGACGCAAGTGGGCTTGCCGCTCGGCACGTTGCAACTGACCAGTGATCAAATCGGATTTCTGACGAATCCAGTCCTGCTGGCTGCGGAGGCCGGGGATCCCAACGTGGCGGCGGCCGTTGGCCAGTACGCTGCTATCACGGGCGCCTCTTCAGGAATGGCAGTGAATGGGGCGTGGCCGGTGGCCCTGGGAGGATTGCCCGGCTTCATTTCGACGTGCCAGGTTCCGGGCACTTGTTTTGTGCCGACCTCTTACCAGACATTGGCGTCGCAGGAAGGCAACTTCCCGGTATTCGAAGGCACAAGCCTCTACTCATTGCGCCTCGATCACAATGTGAACAACAGCAACCGTCTGACCCTTCGCTTTAACGCCAGCCCCAGCACGGTGACCGGTATCGAGGTCAGCGGACAGGACCAACCCTTCGGGCAGAACGCTTATTCGCGGACTTCGCAACAGACTTACCGGGACGTCGCGGGAGTAGTGCAGGACACCTGGACAATCGGCAACAGCAAGGTCAACGAATTCCGGTTCCAATATGCACGGCGCGGGTTGTCCTACTTTTACAACACCGCGATTCCGGGCGGCGCCGATCCAGCCGTCAATATTCCCGGCTTCGCGTATTTCGGCCGCGAGCCGTATTCCTACATTCAGCGGACGGAGAATCGCTACCAGTTCACGGATGTCTTTTCCTGGAGCATTGGACGGCACGACACAAAATTTGGTGGCGACTTCAACTACCTGCCGCTCAAGGCGACTTTCACAGTGAACTACGGCGGCGTTTATGATTTCGGATCCGTAACCGCTAACAACGCTCTGCCTTCAGCAACCTTCAACATTCTGAATTCGGTTCCCGGCTTGAACGGAATTCCAGGACTCAATGCGGTGCAAGCCTATGGCTTTGGCGTCCCTGGAGATTTCATCCAGGGCATCGGGAGCCCTACCGATACTTTTTCGAACAAACCGATCGGCATTTTCTGGCAGGATAGCTGGCGCGCTCGCCACAATTTGACCTTCAACTATGGCATCCGGTATGACGTGGAAATTCCGCCCAAGTTCAAGCCGCCGCAAGGGCTGGCGCTTCCGGCCTACCAGCAATTGGGGCTGCAAAAAGGCATCCAGACAGACAAGAACAACATTCAACCTCGCATCGGAGTGGCGTGGGATCCTAAGGGCGACGGCAAGACGGTGGTCCGCGCTTCATTCGGGATGTTCTATGACCATCCATTGCTGGGTCTCTATTTTCTGGGCGACGCGTCCGACGGTTCGAGCAGCGGCCAGTTAGCATTCGCGGGCACGGGTGGATGTAGTGGGGCCGGCAACCCGGCAAATTTGAACGCGGTTCCAATTTTCCAGGGCCTTATCCCGGGGCCTGGCGGAAATGTCGCGTCGCCGTGCTCTCCCACTGGCAGCCCCGCGGTTTTGACAGCGCTCGGCTATCAGCCGAATGCGCAGCAGTTCCAGGCGCTGAATTTTCCACAGTCGGTATTTCTCAACCAGAACTACCTGAACCTGGCGGGAGGGACGTTCCTGCCGGTGGGCTTCCAGCCCTTTGGATACCCGCAGTCGAAGAATTTCGTTTACGCCTACTCGCAACAAGCCAACCTGACGATTGAACGCGATCTTGGCAAGGGCTACGCCGTCAGTCTTGCCTACAATTTCAATGGCGGACGCCACCTGAACCGTCCAATTAATGCCAACACCATCCGCGGCGATCTGATGGTGGCGAATTTCTTTGCCTCCGGTGCGTCTGCCAGCAGTCCTTTCACGGTAACCAATCCAACCTGCAATCCGGCATGGGTAGATCCGTCTTTGGTTAACTTCTTCAGGCCCGGCGGACTAAATCCTTCGATCGCGGCTGCTTTCTACCTGAACGGGCAGGCTGCCTGCGTCGCCCAGGCGCAAGCTCTTCTGGCAAGCCTTCCTGGATTCAATGCGACATGCAATCCGGCACCACCAAACTTTGACTACACCGGCTGCGTTCCGTTCGGCGACATGGACGCCAACTACTCCAACGGCACTTCCAACTACAACGGGCTGACGGCCAACCTGCGGAAGCGGTTCGGCAACCATTACGAATTCCTGGCTTCGTACACCTGGTCGCATGCTATCGACGACTCCACCGATCTGCAGTCCACACTCACTCCCCAGAACAGCTATTTTCCGAGCGCCGATCGTTCAACATCGACGTTTGATCAGCGCCATCGCTTCGTATTTAGTGGTGTGTATCAAACCGGCAAGTTGAGTGGTGCGAGCTTCATGAGCAAGCTCTTCAGCAATTGGACGTTCGCTCCCTTGATTGAGTTCAGCTCGGGACGCCCGTTCAACATCCTGACCGGTAACGGCGACAACCTGCAGTTGTCGTCGCTCACGGGACGGCCCAACACCTTCGTGAATCCCGCGTGCACCGCGCTGGGGAACAACCCGGTTAACTCCAAGTTCTCGCCCACGGGTGTTTTTCAGGAGCCATGCATCTTGGGATTCGACGGTACCCTGGCTTCGTTGGATGGTAACCTGGGCCGTAACGCCGGCGTTACGCCACGGGCAATATTTAACGATATACGCGTCGCCAAACGGGTCTTTTTTGGAGAGCGTTTCAACATGGATCTGATCGCGGATATGTTCAACATCGCCAACGTCTACAACGTGGCTGCGGTCAATCCTCTTTGCTGCACTGCCAACCCTTCGAATCCGAGCCAGTCCACCACAGGCCAAGCAACTGCTGCCTACGACCCGCGACAGTTCCAATTCGCGCTGAAGCTGAACTGGTAAATAAAGTCCCTGTCTTGACTTCTCGGCCCCACATCTTGTGGGGCCGATCCTTTTTACCCTTTGAAAATCTCACAAATCCGCCGTGCCATGGTCATAACCTTCCCTGGGAAAATCCAGATAGCCTCGTCACTTGGGGGGCAATGGGAAGGGGAACGACGTATCTACGGTAAATTGGCGCCGGCAAGCGCCTTTAGGGCGTTGCCATAAGAATCCGGCGTCTGACAACGGTTCTAGACCCCTGCCGTCATCCGTCTGGATCCCCGGGTATCCGGAAGTCCTTTGATTTCCCGTGCCAGCGATCCGGCGATCTTATGAGTAATCCGTGCACCAACTGCCGCGATCAATTGATCCTGGTCTTTGGGAAACGGGCCTTGTTCAAGGCGGAAGGACTCCAGTTCTTGCCGGCAAATCTCATCCAGACGAAGTCGTAGCGCCGTCATCTCCGGCGCGGCTCCGCCTGCCATCAACTGTTTTCGAAATCCCTGCACTTCTGCGTGCACGATCTTTTCGGCCTCGGCCTCTCCGGTTCGCGTAGTTATGCGAGGCTCCACGGCACGCTCGAGGTCTTCGAGGTCATAGAGAAGCACGCCTTCGAACTCGCGCACGGCCGGCTCAATGTCACGCGGCAACGCCAAGTCGATCAACACTAATTTCCGTCCTTTGCGTTCGACGGCAATGTGCTTCATATCCTCGGCGGTAAGAGTGAATCGCGGAGCGGTCGTCGCGCTGATGACCAAGTCCGCTGCGGCGAGGTACTTCAATCGATCTTCAAAGGCGCAGGCTTGGAACGCTGTGGATTGGGCGTTCGCCTTCTGAACCAGTTCGCGGGCTCCACTTTCGCTGCGGTTGATTACACAGACCGATTGTGCTCCTCGTGCGAGAAGTGCCTGGGCCGCAACCTCGCCCATCCGGCCAGCGCCCAGGAGAACAATGTTTCTGGAACCGATTGATCCGAATATCTGCTCAGCCAGCTGAACCGCGGCGTAAGGAGCGGAAACGAAGTGAGAACCGAGAGCTGTTTCTTTGCGAACACGCCGCCGGACCGAGAGCGATTTACGCAAGATCGCATCGAGGAAGCGTCCGGTGCAGCCGGCATTCCGCGCCTGATGCCAGGCTAACGTTACCTGCCGCGCAATTTGCTCCTCGCCGATGCACATGGAATCAAGGCCGCAGCTCACACGGAAAGCATGCGCGAGGGCGTGTTCGTCCAGCAAACGATAGAAACTATTCCACTCCTGGAGCTTCAAGTCGTATTCGGCGGTCAGTAGGCGGAGAATCGAATTGACAGCGAGGGTCGCGTCACCCCAGACCACGAATTCAGTGCGATTGCAGGTGGAAAAAACGAGAACCTCGTCGATGCCTTCCCCCTGCGATAACATCGAGAGGACTTCGGCCTGACGACACCCGCTCATCCAGAACCGCTCGCGCACCTCGACGGCCGCCGTCCGGTGATTCAGCCCGACTACCACTAACGTCGGTTCCACGACACACGCTCCCTAGCGAACTTCAATGTTTGTATGGCATTAGAGGGGCCAAACCATCATGGCGGCCGTACCCGATCTAAATACATGAAAAGAAGTTAATTACGTGAATTGTTGTATTTCGCAATAAGATGGAAAAGTGATGTGAGTGCGAGATATCACCCCGGCGCTTGTGTTTTGCCACGCAGAAACAAAAATCATCAGCTGGGGTTCAGAGCAATGGGAGATGACGCTGAAAGAGCTACGTTCGCACCCGGTTGGAGGTCAGTTAGTGCTCGAAAAGGATGTGTAAGCAGATTGTTTTGTGATATCGTCGCTCCCGAAAACCTTTGCACAGGATTCTGCTTCCAAACGGGATGGCTTTCCCCGATCAGCAGTCATTCGTTGCACGGGCAGCCGCGCTCTCTGTAAGGGGCGCTTATCTCTCAATCATAAGGAGAATGGAACAAAATGAAGAATATTCTTAAGGTGTCCCTCGCAGCACTGGCGCTAGCGCTGATCTTTTCGACATATACCTTTGCCGATGGCGGCGCGGACTTTAAAGCGAAATGCGCAGCCTGCCATGGGGCCACGGGCGCCGGCGACACAACAATGGGTAAGAATATGAAGATCCGGGATCTCGGCTCGGCCGATGTGCAGAAGCAGTCCGACGATGAACTCGCCGGCATTATCGGCAAGGGCAAAGGGAAAATGCCCGCTTACGACGGTAAGCTTAGCAAAGACCAAATTACCGATATCGTGAAGTTCATCCGCACGCTGAAGAAATAGTTGTTTTGCGGAATTTGAGACAACGGCGGCCGGGGGAGATCCCGGCCGTTTTGTTTATGTTCCTGCCCGCTTCTCGATTCTCGCCCACGTGTCTTTCAAAGCGACGGTGCGGTTGAAAACAGGCCCTCCTGGTTTGGAATCTGGATCCACACAAAAATACCCCAAACGCTCGAATTGGTATCGGCCCTCCACCGGGGCGTTTGCCAACGATGGCTCTAGTTTCGCGTGCGTGATTACTTCAAGCGAAGCGGGGTTGAGATTCGCGGTAAACTCCTGGCCCTCTTGCACTTGATTAGGGTCTTCCTTGGTAAAGAGCTTGTCGTACATGCGCACCTCCGCGTCGATCGCATGGGTGGCAGATACCCAGTGGATGGTGGATTTCACCTTGCGTCCGTCTGGCGCATTTCCTCCACGCGTCGCCGGGTCGTAAGTGCAGTGCACCTCGACGACCTCGCCTCTGTCGTCTTTCACAAGGCTTTTGGCGGTGATGAAATAGCCGTACCGCAGGCGCACTTCGCGTCCGGGCGAGAGGCGATAATACTGCTTCGGTGGATCTTCACGGAAGTCGTCCTGCTCAATGTACAGCTCTTTGGAGAACGGCACTTTGCGCTTGCCCGCCGCTTCGTCTTCGGGGTTGTTGATGGCTTCAACTTCCTCCACCTGCCCCTCGGGATAATTGTCGATCACAACCTTCAAGGGCCGGAGGACACCCATGACACGGGGCGCGTGTTTATTCAGATCCTCGCGCACGAAGTGTTCCAGCATGGCCAGTTCCAGCGTGCCGTTGGTCTTGGAGACGCCAATCGTCGCACAAAAATTGCGGAGGGCTTCGGCGGTATAACCGCGACGCCGAATGCCCGAAAGCGTCGGCATGCGGGGATCGTCCCAGCCGCTGACCAGCTTCTCCTGCACAAGCTTCAGCAGCTTACGCTTGCTAAGGAGCGTGTAAGTCAGGCTGAGTCGGTCAAATTCATATTGCTGCGAGGGAAAGATCCCGAGCTGCTGGATGAACCAGTTGTAGAGCGGGCGATGATCCTCAAACTCGAGTGTGCACATCGAGTGCGTTACACGCTCGATTGAATCTGACTGGCCATGGGCGTAGTCATACATCGGATAAATGCACCATTTATCGCCGGTGCGGTGGTGATCAGCATGCAAGATGCGGTACATGACAGGGTCGCGCATGTTGAGGTTCGGCGACGCCATATCAACCTTGGCGCGCAAAACCCGCGAGCCATCGGGAAACTCGCCCTTGCGCATACGCTCAAACAGGTCGAGGTTCTCTTCGACGGAGCGGCTGCGATACGGGCTTTCCTTCCCGGGCTCGGTGAGGGTACCGCGATACTGGCGAATCTGGTCCGCGCTCAGATCGTCGACATAGGCTTTGCCATCTTTAATCAGCTTGACCGCCCACTCGTACAGCTGATCGAAATAGTCCGATGCGTAGCAGAGGCTCTCCCATTCGAAGCCCAGCCATCGCACGTCCTTCATGATTGAGTCGACGTATTCCTGCTCTTCTTTTTCGGGATTGGTGTCATCAAAGCGCAGATTGGTCTTGCCGCCGAACTCGTCGGCTAGACCGAAATCGAGGCAAATGGCCTTTGCGTGGCCGATGTGCAGGTAGCCGTTCGGCTCGGGGGGAAAACGGGTCTGGATTACAGCATCGCCGTATTTCTTCGTATTGAGGTCTTCGATGACGGCATCGCGGATAAAGTTCGAGGGGCGTGGCTCGGGCGATTTCGCCGTAACTTCGCTGGACGAGGGGGAGTTTGTAGCGCTCATGCTCTTGCTATTCTATATGTCCTATGGCGAATTGCGTTCGATGCGGGCGTCAACTTCCAGGCCTCACCTTCGGCAAGAAGATCTGCCAGTGGTGCGTGCAGCACGAGGCTGCCCAGCGCGGTGAAGATTCGCCAATCCAGCGTGTTGAAGCCGCGCCGTGGGTGCAGCGGCAGTCGACCTCGATGATCGTCACGCAGTTGATTTTCGGAGCCAATGTCGCGGTCTTCCTCGGCATGATGCTGGCCGGAGTGTCGATGCTGGATAACCCAACCGGACAGGACCTGGTTCATTGGGGAGCGAACTTCGGGCCGTACACAGTGAGCGGACAGTGGTGGCGCCTGCTGACATGCGTTTTCATCCACGGAGGTCTGCTTCATATCGCCTTCAACATGTGGTGCCTGTGGGATCTTGGCAGACTTGCCGAGTCGCTCTACGGCCATTGGACGTTTGCCGGTCTATACCTCATTACAGGAATCGCATCCAGCCTCATGAGCATAGCGTGGAACCCCGGCGTTCTCAGCGTGGGAGCTTCGGGGGCAATATTTGGAATTGCCGGAGCTCTGATCTCATCGTTTTACCTCGGCGAGTTCTCATTACCGCGGGTGGCAATCGCGGCGACCCTACGCAGCGTGGTGGTATTTGTGGGGTTCAACTTGTTTTTCGGCAGCGTTGTCGCGCGTACGGATAACGCCGCTCATGTGGGTGGACTCCTGATGGGCCTCCTTTTGGGTGCGCTGATTGCCCGCGTTGCGCCCATGCGGGAGAACATCCTGCGGCGAATTGCAGTGCTGCTCGTCGGAGTCGTACTAGTAGCAGTCAGCATCTTCTGGCTGGAGCGATCACGCGGTTACCTGGTGCACGCGCAAAACGGGGTTGAACTGCTCAACGAGGGAAAAACGGATGCCGCGATCCAGGAACTTAAGAAGGCCACCGGCATGCGCCCCGACTTCGCCGCTACACACGGCGCACTGGCGCGCGCCTACGTCGTAAAACGCGATTACGACAACGCCGCTTCCGAAATGAAGCGATTGATTGCGCTGAATCCCCGAAACCAAAGCTCGTATTACCAGCTTGGTTTGATCTACCTTGAGCAAAACTCTCCCTCGAAGGCCCAGGAGACATTCGCTCAACTCTTGAAGATGAATTCCAACAGTGCCGATGGCCATGCCGGAATGGCAGCTGCCCTATCCGATCAAAAGCGTTACTCGGAGGCGCTCGAGGAGTACAAGCGAGTGGCAGCGCTCGACCCCAACTATCAGGGGCTTTATTTCAACATGGGCCTCGCTCAGGCCAGGCTCAATTTGTTTGACGATGCCATCGCCTCACTGCTGAAGCAACGCCAGAATGGCGACGATCCCGACAACGAAAACACGCTAGCGGACGTGTACCAGGCCAAAGGAATGACAAGAGAAGCCGCAGACGCAAAGCGCCGAGCGGCGGCCTTTCAGGGCAAACAGTAGAACAGCATTAACGAGCTTTTTGTATCGCCTGGTCAATCCGGCTTAGCGTCGTTTCCATCCCCAACACCTGCAGTGTCTCAAACAACGGAGGCGCGTTTTTCCTTCCGCAAACCGCAACGCGGATAGGCTGGAACATTTGCCCCGCTTTGAGTCCAAGTTCTTGTGCGGCCGCGCGCAGAGCCTGGTCCAAAGGATCATGTTTAAACTCGGTGTGAGCGAGAACCTCGCGAGCTTTCGTCAAAGCCTTGAGCGCCATGGCCGCATCGCCCTTCTGCGGGATCAGTTCTGTGGGGTCGTACGGCGGCAACTGATCGACAAAAAAGAAGTCAGCCGCCGTGAGCACGTCGCGGAGCAGTTTGATCCGCTCGCGAATGAGCGGCGTAATCGCTTGCATTTTCTCTGGTGTGACCTGGTATCCCGCCTCGCGCACAATCGGAAGCAGGCGAGCACTCAAGTCGTCCACGGGAAGGGCTCGGATGTGCTCGGCGTTGAGCCAGACGGCCTTGGGATCAAACATTTCTTCCGGTGTAGCGGCTGGTTCCTTGAAATTGACGACGGCGTTCGCTCGGTTGATGCCTTCGAGTGAAAACGCCTCCGTCAGTTCCGCAACGGTCATATGTTCGCGATCATTCTTTGGGGACCATCCGAGAAGACAGAGAAAGTTGATAAACGCGGGAGAGAGGAATCCAGCATCGCGATAGGTAGTGACGCTGACTACAGGGCCATGTTTGCGTTTAGATAGCTTCGATCCGTCGGGTGCGACCAGAAGAGGAAGGTGCGCGAACTGCGGCGCTCTCCCGCCGGCTCCTTCGAAAATCAGCACGTGCTTATAGGTGTTAGAAAGATGGTCTTGCCCGCGAATAATGTGACTGATTCGCAGGTCGAGATCGTCGGCACACGATGCCAGGTGATACGTCGGCATGCCGTCGCTGCGCAGAAGAGCGAAGTCTTCGATGTCGTCCGCGGCTTTGACCTGTTCGCCATAAACGGAATCGGCAAAACGAACCTGCTCCCCTGTCCCTCTCGGGACACGAAAACGGAGCGCAAAAGGTTCTCCGGCAGCCGCCCGGCGATCACTTTCTGCGTGGGGTAGTTCGCGCATACCGGGATTAAAGAGCCATGTCTGATTGACCCCGGATTTTTCGCTGTCCCCAGTGTGCGCGGGGGTAAAGTCGCGGTAGGCTAAACCCTTCTGAAAAATGGCGTCCGCCACCTGGCGGTGCAGGGCTAAGCGCTCAGATTGCTTGTATTCTTCATCCCAGCCCAATTCAAGCCAGCGGAGACCGTCAAAGATCGAGTTGACGCTGGCTTCTGTGTTGCGCTCGACGTCGGTGTCGTCGAGTCGGAGAACCATCGTGCCACCGTTGCGGCGAGCGTAAAGCCAGTTGAAAATGAAGGTGCGAGCGCTACCGACGTGGAGAAAACCAGTGGGAGACGGAGCGAAACGAACGCGAAGCATAACGTTTGAGTATAACGGATGTGAACTTTGGACTCCGGATCCGAGCGCTCCCGGTATCGGGGAGCGGGTTACCTCTCGGTTACGAAGGTAACCCATTGAGGGAAAAACCCGATGGCGCTCCGGCATCCTATTAACAGAAGATGTTGATAAGGTTGGGCCCAGGACAGAACCTGTTAAAAGACATCAGTTGTCTCGATCTGTCTGGTGTGAAACGATGAGGCCGACAGACTTCCATCCAGGCCCGCCAACCAGCGTGTTGAGGACAGAATGAACAGTGTTGCCACAGGGCTGGTGCTGATCCCCGGGGCCGTGGCCCTGTTGGTGCTCCTCGTCTTCACCTACCTGTACGAGCAGAACCGTCACAGCTATTTTCGCGCCTGGCAACTGGCCTGGGCGGCGTATACGTTGCATTACGCGGTCGAGGCAGTCATCTATTTTCAAGGACCCTCCCCCGGACTCTTCTTCCTGAGCGCTGCGCTGCTGGTGGGGATGGCTGTTTGCATCTTTGTCTCGACGCGCCTGATGAAAGAGCAGTTTCAGCTAAAGTGGTACGACGTGGCGCTAACCGTAGCCGGGATTGTCATGGCCTACGTGAGCTTGCGCTCGCACATGGTAGATGGCACGTTCAGCAAGAACGCCACACCGGTGCCGATCTATCTGCGTCTCGAGATCGGGTTGGCGGCAATTCTGCTTTATGCCTCTTTCCACTATTACCGTTATGCATTTCGCAGAAACTCCATAGCCTTCCGCACCCTCGCGTTCTCTTTGGCGCTTTGGGCGGCACTTATGGGTGCCGGCCAGTTGCGGCAGTCATTCCTGGAAACGACCGGGCAGCTCGGAGGGTTCCTCGGCCCCATTCCACAAATGCTGCTGGCGATCGCGATGGTAATGGTCCTGTTCGAAAACGAGCGCAATGCTGTACAGGAAAATGCCCTCGCATTCTCGACCTTGGGAATTGACCCGCGGCGCCTGCTCGCAGTTGATGATCTCGTGCCAAGTTTGCAGGCCTTCGTCGACCGGCTGGTGGCTCCGCTGCCTTCCCGGCGCGCTGTCGTTCTGATTTCGGGTCAATGGCGGGGGACAGTTCCTTCGGTCCAAAAGGGCTTCTCTGTAGACTTCCTGGACAAACTTCAGAAAACGCAAGCTGGCGATTATGTTTCGGAACTCGCTTACCGGCGAGGAGGCGTGGTTACCTTCCGCAATCTGGGCGACTTGGATGAACCGCTGCCTGCGCTTTCAGGGGGCAGATTCGAAGCGTTCAAGCAGGCACTGGCCGGCGAAGGAATCTCAGATCTAATGGCTGTGAGTCTACAGACACGGGAACACAATTTTGGAGTGATCCTTTTTCCGCATGCGGAAAGGCGCATGTTCGGTTCTTCGAATTTGCGGCTCCTGATCGGCCTGTCGCTGCAGATCGCATTAACGCTCGAAAATTACGTCGTCATGCACCAGGCGCAACGTAGAACCAAGGAATATGAGCTACTGACCGAAATTGGCCAAGCCGTTAGTTCGCACTTGGATCAGGACGAGGTTCTGCGTACGGTGCAGGCTGAGCTCGGTCAGATTTTCGATACCAGCACTTTTTATATTGCATTCCAGGAAGAAGACGAAATCTGCTTCGAGTTAGAGATTGAAAGCGGCCACGTGCTGCCGAAGCGGTCGCGCAAGATTACAAACGGATTGACCGAGCACGTCCTGCGAACCGGACAACCTTTGCTGATTCAATCCGATCTGGAGCAGATGCGCGCGAAGCTGGCCCTGGATTTCATTCCGCCGCGCCCGGCCCGCTCGTTCTGCGCGGTGCCGATTTTTCTGGGCGGCAAGCCCGCTGGGGTAATGGCAGCGCTCAGTACCGAACGCGAATTTCAATTCCAGGAACGGGATCTTGAAGTGATGCAGACGGCCGCCGGCCAGCTGGGTGTGGCCATTGAAAATGCCCGCTTGTTTACCGAAGAGCAGCGTCGCGCCCGTCACCTGGCATTCCTGAACAATATTTCCAAGATGGCAATTTCGAGTGAAGATGCCGAGCAGATGATGGCCGACATCGTCCGCGAAATTCAGAAGAACTTTCACTACGACCATATCGGCATCGGCATCATGGACTATGCGACCAAGGACATCGAGATCAAGGCCGAAGCGGGATCGACGTCGCAGGCGTTGGGCCGGCGGATTGGCGTGGGGACGGGCGTACTGGGCAAGGTCGCGCGCACCGGGGTCAGCGCGCTCGTCCAAAATGCGGGCGCTGGACAACTGGCGGGCGTATTGCCGGAATCCCGCGCCGTCCTTTGCCTCCCGATCAGCTATGGTGAGACTCTTCTCGGCGTGCTCAACGTGGAAAGCCGCGACGAGAACGCGTTCGCCCCGCAAGACGTGCTGATCCTGAATACGTTGGCTGACCTGCTGGCGACGGCTCTACACAATTCATTCGTCTTCCAGAAATTGCAGCAGCAATCGATCACAGATGGCCTAACGGGCATCAAGACGCGGCGTTTCTTCTGGGAGGCGCTCAGTTCCGAATGGAAGCGTGCATCGCGGTCTGGGCGCCCATTCTCGGTTGTGCTGATCGACTTGGATAAATTCAAGGAAGTGAACGATTCTCTGGGCCACCTGGAAGGCGATCTGGTATTAGCGCGAGTCGGCCGGCTGCTCGAGCAGAAGTGCCGCCAGTCGAACGTAGTGGCACGCTATGGCGGGGACGAGTTCATCATTCTCATGCCGGAAACCGGCATCGAGCAGGCTCAGGTGCTCGCCGAGCGCTTGCGGCTCTGGTTGGCCACGGATCCGATGCTCGAAGAACACAAGATCACGGGCAGCTTCGGCGTCGCGAGCTTCCCAGTACACGGATTTGCCATTGAGGATCTGATTCGTGTTGCGGACGCCGGCATGTATGTGGCGAAGCACGATGGCGGAAACAAGGTCTCAACCTCGGAACCGTTTCGCGAAGGCTCCGCAGTGCAGCGGCAGCTCATCTCTTCCTATATCGAGGGATTCCTCCAGCGCGAGCACAACGGACCTGAGCATTTGGAAGAACTGGTCACCACGCTGCGCAAGCTCGGCGCGAATTCCGAAGACGAAGATACGAGCTCTCTGAGGGAGGCGATCGAAGCGCTGGCGCAGGCCGCCGAACTTCGCGAACTGAATGCCGCAGGCCACGGCGAGCAGTGCGGACACTATGCAGGGATCATCGCGCGAGGTTTGAACATGTCTCCGCAGGAAGTGGCCGACGCTGCCTTCGCCGGGCGGGTACATGACGTCGGAAAGCTCTTCATTGATGAAAAGATCCTGAACAGATCAGGGCCGCTTTCGGAAGAAGAGTTCAGCGTGATCAAGACCCATCCCCAAGTCGGCGCGGACATGGTACGGTCGATCCCGAAAATCGATGCCGTCACGCAGGCTGTCGCTGCACACCATGAGGCGTTCGACGGTAGCGGCTATCCATTGGGATTGCAGGGTGAGAGCATTCCTCTGCTCGGACGGATTCTCGCAGTTGCGGACGCTTATGTGAATATGATGAGCGACCGTTCCTTCGCGCCCGCAAAGACGCATGAGCAAGCTATCGCGGAACTGGGAAAAGTGAGCGGCACGCGCTTTGACGGAATGATCGTGCGGGTGTTTACCCGCCTTCTGAAGATGGAAAAGTCTTCCAGCCTTGGCAGCGGAATCTAAGCCAACGTCACCACGAGTGTGGCGTCTTTAGGCAAGTAGCTTTTCCGTCGAAACCAGTCCTCCATGGCTTCCCGAAGTTGATCGATAGGAACGTTTGTTCCAATCTCCAGAATCCCGTCAGCTACCGGCAGTGTGTCATCGAATACGGTGGCATTGGTGAAATTCCTCATGCTGAAATTGTCGAGCCACTTCAAAGGACACGCCTGAAGCTGCCCGCCCTGCCGGTATTCCACGCGTACTCTCCTGGCGAACATGTTTCGATTTAAGCACAATCTCGTCGTGGGGTGCTGCCTGGCAAGATCCGCGTGCCAAAGAAGATCTGACCAGAAAAAACGAAAGCCCGGGACATCTCCCCAGGCTTCTTTGTTCCTATTCGTGCGTGAGGCTTATTTCTTGGCCTTGCGAAGGCGCTGCTCGAGATCGTCGACTTCCTGCTTAAGTCCGGCCGGAAGGTGGCTGCCGAACTTGGCGAAATGCTCGCGGATCAGTGGCACTTCGGCCAACCAGCCATCGATGTCTACACTCAACAAACTTGCGACGTCGCCCTCTGAGAGTTTGAGGCCTTGAAGGTCCAGATCTGCCGCTCCTGGGATCCGGCCGATTGGCGTATCCACCGCGCGGACGGCGTCGTCACAGCGCTCGAAGATCCACTTCAAAACGCGGCTGTTCTCTCCGTAGCCGGGCCACAGGAACTTGCCGTTGTCGCCAGTGCGGAACCAGTTCACATAGAAAATTTTGGGGAGTTTCGCCCCGGGCCGGGCGCCGATCTTGAGGTAATGGGCAAAATAGTCGCCCATGTGATAACCGCAGAACGGAAGCATGGCCATGGGATCACGCCTGAGTTGACCCACTTTACCGGCGGCAGCGGCGGTTGTTTCGCTGCTGGCGGTCGCTCCCAGAAACGTTCCGTGCTGCCAGTTGAAGGACTCAGTCACTAGCGGCACGACTCCTGCACGGCGGCCTCCGAACAAGATCGCATCGATGGGGACGCCCTTCGGGTCTTCCCACTCTGGAGCGATCACGGGGCATTGACTGGCTGGCGTTGTAAACCTCGCATTCGGATGCGCGGCCCTGCGGGAGGCCGAAGGGGTCCACGGCCGGCGCAGCCAGTCAATTAACTCGGGCGGCTTTTCGGGAGTCATCTGCTCCCACCAGATGTCGCCATCGGGGGTCATTGCACAATTTGTAAAAATGGAATTCCGGGTGGCCGTCAGCATCGCATTCTTGTTCGACTGCATGCTCGTTCCGGGCGCCACCCCGAAGAAGCCAAACTCCGGGTTGATGGCGTAGAGGCGTCCATCTGCCCCAAATTTCATCCACGCGATGTCGTCGCCGACGGTTTCCACCTTCCATCCCGGGATGGTGGGAATTAGCATGGCAAGATTGGTCTTGCCGCAGGCCGAGGGGAACGCACCCGTTAGATACTTAACCTGACCGGAGGGGCTGGTCATTTTGAGGATGAGCATATGCTCCGCCATCCAGCCTTCATCCCTCGCTTGCACGGAAGCAATCCGCAGGGCGTGACACTTCTTGCCCAGCAGAGCGTTCCCGCCGTAGCCCGAACCGTACGACCAGATTTCCCGCGTCTCCGGAAAGTGGCAGATGTATTTTTCCTGGGCATTGTTGGGCCATGCCGAATCGGCGTCGTTCGGACCCAGGGGTGCACCTAAACAATGCAAGCCGCGCACGAATTCACCGTCGCTGCCGAGAACGTCCAACACCCGCGTTCCGACGCGGGCCATGATGTGCATGCTGGCCACGACATAGGGCGAATCGGTGATTTCGACGCCGACATTCGCGATCGGCGATCCGATCGGACCCATGCTGTACGGGATCACATACATCGTGCGACCGGCCATCGCACCTTCATAGAGCCCGTGGAGCTTCTGCTTCATTTTCGCGGGATCTTCCCAGTTGTTCGTGGGACCCGCCTCCTCTTTCGTCCTCGCGCAAATGAAAGTTCGGTCCTCAACGCGGGCAACATCCGCCGGACTCGACCGCACCAGGATGCTGTTCGGGCGTTTTTCCTCAGAAAGCCGGATGGCTGTACCGGTCAACACCATAAGGTGCAGCATCGACTGGTATTCCTCGGGAGTGCCGTCGCACCAGTGCACGCGCTCTGGCTTACAGAGCTGGGCAGCCTCATCCACCCAAGCCGCCAGGCGCTTATGCTTTGTTCCGGTCTTCGCGTCGGTCACGGTTTCAGTATCCAAGGTATGACTGGCCATATGAATCCTCTTTCCGAACAGCGCAACAAGCCCTTCAATTCCATACGTGCCATGGTTCTGGCATTCGCGGGCAGAAAGGCGTGGCGAACAAGGATGTTCTGCCCGTACCCGAGGACAGGAGCAATATTGTCCCTCATTTACGGGGGTCTTTCCAAGTGCCGATTGCCGCCCCCGCTTCGGAAACGAGCCCCGGTGCCACCGTACGGTCGGTCGATTATCGTCGCCCTTCCTGGAGTGGAATGTGACGAAGCTCACAGCTGGAAGTGACAGATACTGCGGGATTTGGGCAGACGCCTAGGGTCGGGTAGCCACGGGTGCTTCGAGTTCGGCCACAATGGCATCCAGATGCTTCAAAGTTTCGTCAACCGTGAGCGCGTACATCTCACGGCCCAACCCTTCGCCAGATTCCAAAGCCGATTTCAGAAAGTGGCCCGCAATCTCCTTGGCCAAGGCGTCAGTGATCGCTTTGCCGGTCCGCTTCTTGTATTCAACCCATGCGGGATGAGGCAGAGCGACCCATACCGTGCGGCCATCCACAAGGAACTTGATGTCCACGGCATCGGCATGGCGAGTGGCGATCGCCACAATAAGCGCCTGATACAGAACATGCACTTTTTTCTTGGTCCAGCGGTCGGTAGCAGTGAAGTCGATAAACATTGTAGGAAGTAGAGCCTCAATAACTATATCGCCCGCCGGGTCCACGGGCAATCCGTGGCGGACTTTACTGAAGTTTTTACATCTTTACGGGTTTGGCGGACATCTGATCGCTATTCGGCCAGCGAAGGCTTCGAAAAATTTAGACTAAGCCCAAAAGGATGGTTCATGCTGAAGAAAGTGCAATGTGGTTTCGGCGTCCCCGCTTTCGTGCTCCTCGCCGCTCTTTCCGCTCTCGGGCAGGTTGCAAGCTGGAACATCGACCCTAATCACTCGACCGCTCAATTTACCGTGCGCCACTTCGGAATTTCGAACGTAACCGGAAACTTCACGAAGGTGACGGGTACCGCCACGGTCAACGAAAAGGACATTACGCAGTCACAGGTGAATGCCTCGATCGACGTGAATTCAGTGGATACTCGTGTTGAAATGCGGGACAAGGACCTCAGGAGCCCGAATTTCTTCGATGTCGAGAAATATCCGACAATCGATTTCAAGTCCAAGCGAATCGTAAAGAATGGCGGCAAGCTGCAGATGATCGGCGATTTGACGATTCACGGAACAACCCGCGAAGTAACTCTTGACTTGGATGAACCGTCTCCGGAAGTCACCGACCAGGGTGGAAACGCCCGCCGCGGCATCTCGGCGACCACGATCATCAACCGCAAGGATTTCAATCTCGTGTACAACAAGGCTCTCAAGACGGGCGAAGCTGTGGTGGCTGATACCGTCAAGATTCAAATCGACGTGGAACTGGTAAAGAAAAAATAGGGCCACCCGCGGAAGTGGTCAAGAGAATACTCTTCAGCCCTGCAACGCCTCGCTTTTGCCTTTGGCTGCAGCCGCCGCAAGCTCAAAAGCCTTTTGCCGTGTTATCAGGAAATAGAGCGGGACCATTATCCCGATCAGCCCGCCAACCACTCCCATGAGCAAGAAGGGCGTTGCATTGGACGGGGCCACGAACTGATTGTCGACCCCCAGGGGCTTGATGAATGGGAACATTGATTGAGATATTCGAAACATCTCGAGCATTCGTGAACGGCCGCCCGGCGCAAGGTAAAAGATCGCTGTGTTCACAAAAAAGAAAACGTAGTAGGCGATCGCTACTGTGCGGGCAATGAGTTTCAGTCGTAGGAGCCCGATTCCGATATAAAGGTTGAGGGCGGCGATCACGACCATGTACAAAGTGGCAGGCCATCCCATCAACAACGTCGTAAGAAAAATGACTGGCGGATGGAGCCAAAAATTCAAGGGGATAAACAGGCAACTCGCTAGCAGGAACCAGGCCAGAATCGTAAAACTCAAGGGACGACTGGGGGAGATCGGAACCGCCACATTCAAGCCGTGATCCAAATTGAGCACCGGGGCGCTCGCACCGAATGCCACCGTTGGTAATGGCCGAAATTGCTGCTTAGTTCTCCCCCGCGTAAAGAACACCAACCACCAGACGCCGATACCGACCATGACGGCGGTTAACGCACCCATAAAAATCCGTACTCCTGTCGCTACATTTGCGACGTCCGCCCGATTTGGGACCGGAGGGGTCGGCATTACGAGCGAGATGAGTCCGCCAAACGCGCTCATCAAGATGAGCAGGACAGAGAAAATGATGATCGAGATTCGGGCCCACTCCTTGAGTCGAAACAGCCCAACACTCGTGATGATCCCCCAGATTGCGGGCAGAATGTATATAAGCGCAGCCACAACCATCATCACCTTGAAGAATCCTGGTGACAGTGGACTCGCGCCGGAATCAACTTCCGGTGCGAAAAACGGGATGACCGCGACGAAAGCACCCATCAGGAGCGCGAACAGCGATCCGAGCAGGGACAAAATTGCGATTACAGTCACACCGATCGAGCGTTTCATCGCCGCCTCCCCGAAACTCGAGACAGAGTTGCTTGCGGAGCCCGCGGTCATTGTATCGCCGACGATGTCCGGTATGATCGAAGAGTGGCGAAACAGAACGTCGCTCAAAACAAACTTCAACTCTTGTATTCCGAGAAGCTGGCCAAGCTTCCTTGGCTGGTCCATGCTTTCTCCACGCGAGGAGGCGGAGTCTCGCGGGTTTACGGGGGGAACGCCTTAAATCTCGGGTTCACGAGCCACGACTCCCGCAAGGCCGTGGAACAAAATCGCGTACTCTTCCTGAAAAAGCTAGGCGTCGCGAATGGAAGAAAAACGTGGCCCCTGGTAACGGTCCGGCAGATCCACTCGGATCTCGTCCATCGCGTCGACAGGCTGCCGTCCAAGATCCTGGCCGGCGACGGCCTAGTTACGAATACACCCGGCTTGCTTGTGGCCGTCCAGGCCGCTGACTGTATCCCTGTCATTGTGGTAGATCGGAAACTCCACGCCGT
>Ga0265338_10002356_pt1 | contig 28523 bp, 25 predicted proteins | sample 42126metaG_FD_193579 | JGI IMG/M metagenome (GOLD analysis project Ga0265338, IMG submission 193579) | Rhizosphere microbial communities from Carex aquatilis grown in University of Washington, Seatle, WA, United States - 4-21-26 metaG | ecosystem: Host-associated > Plants > Roots > Rhizosphere...
TCTGGCGGCCGCCGCGGGCGCGTTTCCCCTCACGGCTGCCCTGGGCCAAGGTTCGAACCTGTCCAAGATGAAGATCGCCACCATCGGCGCGGGCCGTGAAGGCGGCGCGCTGGGCACATTGTTCGCGAAGCTGGGGCATCCGGTGATGTTCTCATCCCGGCATCCTGAAGAACTCAAAGCGCTGGTCGCTGGCGCCGGCCCTACGGCAAGCGCCGGCACGACCGCCGAAGCCGTCGCCTTCGGCGAGGTGATCTTTCTGGTCGTGCCATACCCAGCGGTCGAACAGATCGGAAAAGATTTCGGCCCGGCCCTGGCCAAAAAGCTGCTGATCCTGGATGCGTCCAATCCGATTCCTGGGCGTGATGGCCAGGAGATTGTCACCCAGGTCGCTGCCCAGGGCGGGCCCGGGCTTGTGACCCAGAAACTGCTGCCGGGGTCCAAGATTGTGCGGGCTTTCAACGCAATCAGTTACGCGACCCTGGAACAGAACGCGCATCGTCCCGGAGAGCCGGTCGGCGTGCCGATCGCCGGCGACGATCCCAAGGCAATCGATCTGGCGAACCGATTGATCAAGGAAGCGGGTTACGAGCCGGTCCTGATCGGGGGGCTGGCAAAAGGCAAATACCTGGTTCCGGGAACGCCGGTTGCCGGCATCCACACGCCGACCGAGCTTCGCACCATCGCGGCAACCCTCACCTGACCGACGTGCCGGGTAGCGCAGGATGTGAGGATCATCGAGGCGCTCGCGTTCCTCATCGAAGGAGAGAAACATGGCGCATGATCTTTCCCGGCGGGATGTCACGGCCCTGGGCCTGATGTCGGCCATGCCGTTCGGCATCGCCCTGAAGGCGCAAGCACAGGGCGGCACCTCTCTTCTGCGGCGGGCAATCCCGCATGGAAAGGGCGAAACGCTTCCGGTGGTCGGGGTCGGCACATCGGAAGTGTTTGAAGTCGGGTCCAGCGCAACCGACCGGGCCGGCCCGTCTGCCGTCGTGGATGCGCTGTTTGCCGGTGGCGGCAGCCTGATCGATACCGCGCCGTCCTATGGCGAATCCGAAAGTGTGGTCGGCGACATTCTGGCAGCCAGGAACCTGCGACCGCGCGCCTTCATCGCGACCAAGCTGGAAGAGTACCGGCCCGGCGCAGAAGAAAGCGAAGCGCGCGAGTGCCTGAAGCGGCTCAAGACGGAAAAGCTGGACCTGCTCCAGCTTCACAATGTGCGCGACCCCAATCAGAATATGGCGGGCCTGGACGCGCTCAAGGGACGCGGTCTTTGCCGTTACACCGGGATCACCACGACCTTTGAACGCAGCTATGGCGCCATGGAAGCCATCGTCAAACGCGCCAAGCCGGACTTTCTGGAGATCGACTATGCGATCGACAACCGGGCGGCCGAGAACCGCATCTTGCCGGCGGCGGCCGATGCCGGCACCGCCGTTCTGGTGGCGCTGCCGTTCGGTCGCGGGCGGCTGTTTCGCACCGCGCTCGGCAAGCAGCTGCCGGACTGGGCGGCTGAATTCGATTGCGCGAGCTGGGGGCAGTTTTTCCTGAAATTCATCCTTGGCCATCCGGCCGTGACGGCGGTCATTCCGGGGACCAGCAATCCGAAGCATATGGTGGACAATCTCGGCGCCGGACACGGACGGATGCCGGACGCCAAACAGCGGGACCGCATGGTCAAATATGTGGAATCGCTGGGCTGAACTATCGATCGCAGGAGCCCAGGTCCGCCAATTGCCATCCGCCGGAAACCTGAGCAATATCCTGACCAGCGAGCTGCCCGGCAACGCGGATCGATAAGGCTTTATGCCCTTGGCGTTTAAATCTGCGCTGCTGCGGATCATCGGAACGGCCAGCAAGGCCCAGCCGCACGAGCTGAAAGCCGCCCTCGCCGCGTTTTTCTGCAACTTCTTCCTGCTCGCCAGCTATTACATCCTGCGGCCCTTGCGCGACACCATGGCCACGGTTTTCGGCGCCGCCCAGCTGCAGGACCTCTTCACCGGGACATTCGTCCTGACCCTGTTGCTCGCGCCCCTGTTTGCCTGCTGCGCCACCAGGATGAAGCTCTCGCATTTTCTGCCGGCAGTGTTCTGGCTCCTGATCGGCAGTCTTTTGCTTTTCTATGGACTGTTTCACCTGGCGCCCGGCAGCCGATGGGTAGCGGCCGCTTTCTACTGGCTGTTCAGTGTCGCCAACCTGCTGATCATCTCGGTGTTCTGGACCTTGATGGCCGACACCTTCGGGCCGGGACAGGCAGCCAGGCTGTTCGCCTTCATCGCCGCGGGGGGCACCATCGGCGCCATCTTTGGCCCCGTCATCACCACGGCTTTCGTCAAGACGATCGGCGTAAGCGGCCTGTTGCTGGTGGCCTGTGCCGGGTTTGGCATCGTAATCGCCCTCATGCATCTCTTGATGCATGAGAAGAACAACCTGCGCGCATTGGATCCGGACACGCAGCGGACAACCCTCGATCACCGCCTGCCGGGCAATCCCTTTCGTGGATTCAGCCTGCTTTTCCGCTCCCGTTACCTTCTGGGTCAGGCCGTCTTTTTCGTGCTGATGACCTGGATCGCCACGATCTTCTATTTCCTGCAGGTGGAGTTCATCGCCAAGACGATCCCGGCGGTCGAAGCGCGCGCCATCGCATTTGCGGACGTGGATCTGTTCGTGAATGTCTGCGCCGCGCTCGTGCTGATATTCGGATCGAGCCGCTTCCTGCAGCGCTTCGGCGTGACGGCCACCCTGGCCCTCAGCCCCCTCTTGATGCTGCTAGCGTGCCTGGCCCTGGCTTTTGCCCCGACTTTCTTCGTTGTACAGTCCGCCCGGGCGTTGCAGCGCATCTCACAATACGCGATTGCCCGGCCGAGCCGCGAAATTCTGTTCACGGTTCTCGATCAAGAAAGCAGATACAAGGCAAAGAACGTGATCGACACCTCGGTATATCGCTTTGGCGATCTTTCGGCGGCGTGGATGCAGACAGGCCTTCGTTCCCTGGGGATGGGTTTCCTGGCGATTGTCGGACTGGGGATTGCCGTCTCGGCGGCTTGGACCTTGGTCGCGGTATTTATCGGGCGCCGCTACCAGACGATTGCCGGAGAAATGAAAGCCGCGCCCGCGGAATAGCGAGCGGTCAATTGTGGGGAGACTGGCATGCAGAAGGACGCGAGCGGCACACCGGCCACCTTCCTGGAGCGCATTTTCGAGGTCCGGCCGGGCGAGACCAAGGCCGTGCTGGCCTCCTTCGCCTATTTCTTCTTCCTGATGGCGAGTTACTTCATCCTGCGCCCCCTTCGGGACACGATGGGCACGGTCTATGGCGTCAAGCACCTGCAGGATCTTTTCACCGGCACCTTCATCGTCAGCTTCATTGCCGCGCCCATCTTCGCCGGCTTTGCCTCGCGTGTCCGGCTGGCGACCTTCCTGCCCTGGATCTACGGATTCATCGCCATCACCATGGTGATCTTCTATGTCCTGTTCCAGCGCGTGGCGAATGACCGCTGGGTCGCGGCGGCCTTCTATGTCTGGCTCAGCACCTTCAACCTCCTCACCATTTCGGTGTTCTGGAGCATGATGGCCGATGTCTTTTCCAGTCCCCAGGCCAAACGCCTGTTCGGTGTGATCGCCGCCGGAGGAACGCTCGGCACTGTGGCGGCGCCGGCCTTTGACACGATCTTCGTCAAGACTGTCGGCACCAACAATCTGCTGCTGATCTCGGCGGCGGGCTTTGTGATCTGCGCTTTTCTGGTCCGCCTGGTTGAGGCGCAAAAACGCGACCTGGTTGCAACCGATGCCGAGGCCCAGAAGACGACCCTGGAAAAGCGCCTGGGCGGCAACCCCTTTGAAGGCTTTGCTCTGCTGTTCCGGTCGCGCTACCTGCTGATGATCGCGCTGTTCCTGCTGCTGATGACCTGGATCTCGACGGTCATCTATTTCCAGCTCGGCGATCTGATCAGCAAGGAATTTGCCAGCCGCGCGGCAAGAACCCAGGCCTACGCCACCATCGATCTTGCCACCAACAGCATTGCGCTCCTGATACAGCTGTTCGGGACTGGCCGGTTTGTCAAAAAATTCGGGGTCACGGTCGGCCTGCTGGTGAACCCGGTGATCATGGTTGTCGCCTTTCTGGCGGTGGCCTTCTCTCCCGTGCTGCTCGTGCTGGGCAGTATCCAGGTGGTGCGGCGCTTTTCAGAATATTCCATCGCCAAGCCGAGCCGCGACATGCTGTTCACGATTGTGGACCAGCAGGCCAAGTACAAGGCGAAAAACGTCATCGACACGGTGGTCTATCGCTTTGGCGACTTGACCTCGGCCTGGCTCAGCGCCGCCATTTTGCCGTTCGGCGTGGCCGGACTGGCGATCTTTGGCATCGTTATTTCCGTGCTCTGGTTCCCCATCGCCTTCCTGCTGGGGCGGCAGTATGAGCGCGGCGGTCAGACCAATTGAAGCTGTAGCCCCGCCCCAAACTCTCAGGGCGCTCTATCTGATCCCGCCTCTCAGGCCGGCCTGGCCTGGAAGCGCGAAAAGAGCTCCTGCATCACCCGCACCGCCCCTTCCGCCTCGGCGCGGTCGGGAACTTCGTTGCCGTTCTTCCAGCTCTTCACGAATTGCCCCTGGCCGATGGCGATCACCATGACGCCATCGCTCTTGGAGCGGCACTCCACATCGCGATAAGTCAGGCCGTAATTGACTTCCGGCTGCGGGATCATCCATTCGGTCTGGCCGCGCACCGGGATCATCGCCTTGTCCTTCCACCAGTCATGCGCCGCATAGCCGGGGCAGTTGATGATCACCTTCTCCGGCAGATGCGCCAGCTCATCGGGGGAATGGAAGTCGCGGATGACCATCTTGCCGCCGCGCTCGAAGAACTCGGTGTTCAGCAGATGGCCATACTCGCTGAAATTCCAGAACATCTTGGTGGCGCGGGTGCCGTATTTCACCGGAAAAGGATTGATGTCCGGCGTCAACACCTCGCCCTTTGAGTCAAGGTCGCTGGCGCGGTTGCCCATGTCGTAGAAGATGGGCCGCGCCTCGCCATTAGGCATGGGCGGCAAGGGAGGCGGCGGCGCGTCGAACGGCGTGTCGGACAGGGTGTAGTGATCGACCCAGGCGATGGGGTTGCCCGCCATGCCCATATAGGGGCGGAAATATTTGAACGAGGTGCGGACCATCTTTTCCCAGATCTCGCCCAGATTGGCCGGCGCATCGGAGGCCAGCGCCACCGTGCCCGGCCCCCACACGCCATTGGCGCGATAGGAACGGGTGCGCGGCAGCAGCTCGCGGGCATAGATAGTGACCTGGGCGCCGGCGCGTAACGCCACCAGCGCCGAGGTCAGGCCGATGATGCCGCTGCCGACCACCGCAATCTTCTTGGGACTGAGGGACATGGCCTTCTGCACTTGCATGTCGGCCGAGCCCCAGCTGAGGCACCAGCCACTGCCGTAATGGCCGTAATTGTGGATCACCGTGGCGTCGCCGATGTGTTCGACGGAAAGATTGAAGCCCTTGGTGCGGAACGGCCTGAGACAGCACTTGATGTCATAGATACGGTCCGGATGCGCCCGGATCGGCACCAGCGCCGGGGGCCGGTCCATCAGCAGCCCGGACGTGGTTTGCGCCGCCGCAGTTCGCGTCGCGGCGCCCAGGCCGACCAGGCCGGCGAATGAATTCTTCAAAAGATGCCGCCGGTCCATGCCGTAACCCCTAACCCGAACCCCGGAGCCAAGAGTGCATCCTTCGAGCGGGACAGTCCAGTGCGCCCGCACCGTCTGCTCCTGTGGTCAACGCCGCTGCAGAGCGAACTTTTGTACCGACTTGCCGTTGCTGGGCCCGGGACGCGGGGCCGTGCCGGCAACATCCCCGGTGTAATAGTCACCCCGGGAATCCAGCGCCGACTGATGCACATAGTATAAGTATCCCGCGCCAAAACTTGAGACTTCCGCCCCGTCCTGCCGGCGCAGGATCCAGGCGCGCTGGTTCACGCCATCGCCGATCAGAAGATATTTCTGCTGCGGGTCGTGGGAAAAGCTCAAAGTCCAGACCGAGCCGTTGCCGCGCGTCTCCCGGTGCACCAGGAATTCCTTCACGAACTTGCCTTGCCGGGTGAAGACCTGGATCCGGTCGTTGCGTCGGTCGCAAACATAGACCAATCCGTCCGCCGACTGATGCACGCAATGCACGGGCGTACGGAACTGCTTTTCCGGCGGCTCGCTCGGCACATAGGCCGGTCCTTCGGGCACATAGTGTCCAAAGGTGGAGGCCGCATCGCCTGTTGGCTCCGGCGGGTTGGCTATCCTGTCCAGCCCGATGCCATAGGCGCCCCAGCCGCGCTTGAATTTGCCGGTATCGGAATCATAGACGACGACCCGGCTGTTGAAATAGCCGTCGGCGATATAGACCTCATGCGCTGCGTCATCCACTTCAATGCCAGCAGGTTCGCCCAGCATAGAAGGATCGGCATTGTTGCGCGGCGCATTGGTCGGGCGGCCGATCTCCAGCAATTGCCGTCCGTCGGACGTGAATTTCAGCACCTGGCGATCGCCTGGCGCATTACCGCCGATCCAGACATTGCCGCTTTTGTCCACCCAAAGCGCATGCTCGGACTTCGGCCAGTCGGGCACATAGCCCTGGCCGCCCCATGACTTCAGGATCTTGCCCGCGCGGTCGAAGACCATCACCGCCGGCATTCGGTTGGCCGGCGCCAAATCGTGCTTCACGCCCTTCTCGTCCACCGCATAAGGCAGCGCGCGTTGCAGCACCCAGATCCGGTCGTGATTGTCCACAGTCAGGCCGCCGACCTGCCCCATCACCCAATGATGGGCAAACGGCTTGGGCCAGGACGGATCGTTGACATAGTGCGGCGCGTCTGTGTCGTCAGCCGCATAGGCGGCAGGCGCCACCATCAGGAAGAAGAACGCGGTCGACAGCAATCCAAGCCTGCACACCCCAGAGGACATTGTCGCCCCGCTTGTTGGTTCAGCGCCGGCGAAAACATAAACGACGGCGACGTTTCTGTCAGTGGAATCGCTTTCTTGTGCAACGCAAAAGCGCCGAACAGCACACCGTCGTAACCGGGCGGCCATTGCCCCTGTCACAGGCCCGTGCCTAGTATCCACTATAGAGACTTGGAGGGGCGCCGAGCCGACAGCATCTTTCCCGATATCCGATCCTGACCGGTGTCCCGCCGTACATCAGCAGTTTGTGTTCGCGTCCGTTCCTGAAACCCATCTCGGAGCCGTGCCATGCTGAAGAACGCCCTGATTGCCTGTCTGGCCTTGCCGCTTCTTCTAGGGTCAGGACGCGCCGCGCCGATCGGCAACGCCGAGCTGCGCAGCAGCGACAAGGATACCGGCAACTGGCTGATGTATGGCCGGACCTATGACGACCATCGCTTCAGTCCGCTGAACCAGATCAACGAACAAACCATCGGCAAGCTTGGTCTGGCCTGGAGCCATGAGTTCGGCAGCACCCGCGGGCTGGAAGCCACATCCCTGGTGCAAGATGGCGTCCTCTACACCACCGGAAACTGGAGCGTGGTGTACGCGATAGACGCAAAGACGGGAGATGTCCGCTGGACCTATGACCCGAAGGTTGTCCGCAGCCGCGCTTATTTCATCTGCTGCGATGTGGTGAACCGGGGTCTGGCGCTCTATCACGGCAAACTCTATGTCGGCACCCTCGACGGCCGTCTGATCGCGGTGGACGAAAAGACCGGCAAGCCGGTCTGGGATGTGTCGACCGCCGACAGCGCCAAGCAGCCTTACGCCATTTCCGGCGCGCCGCGCCTGGCCGGCGGCAAGGTGCTGATCGGCAATGCGGGCGCCGAATATGGCGTGCGCGGCTATATCTCGGCGTTCGACGCCGAAACCGGCAAGCTGGCCTGGCGTTTCTACACCGTACCCGGCGATCCCTCCAAAGGCTTTGAATCCAAAGCCATGGAAGCGGCCGCCAAGACCTGGAGCGGACAGTGGTGGAAGGTCGGCGGCGGCGGCACCGCCTGGGAAGGGATTGTCTATGATCCCGCGCTCGATCTGGTCTATTTCGGCACCGGCAATCCCACCGCCTGGTATCGCAGCTTGCGCGGCGGCAACAGCGACGCGCTTTACACCGCCACGATCCTGGCGGTGCGCGCCAGCACCGGGGAGCTCGCCTGGCATTTCCAGACCACGCCTGCTGACAATTGGGATTTCGATTCCACCCAGCCTCTGGTTCAGGCAGACCTGAATATCGGCGGGCGCACGCGCAAAGTCATCATGCAGGCCAACAAGAACGGCTTCTTCTATGTGCTGGACCGCGCGACGGGCGAGTTCATTTCGGGCAAGCCCTTTGTCAGCGGCATCACCTGGGCCACGGGCCTGGATCCCAAGACCGGACGTCCCATCGAATTGCCCGAGGCTTCAGCCAAGGCCGCGATCGTCTCGCCCGCCCCCGATGGCGCGCACAACTGGAATCCGATGGCCTTCAGTCCGGTCACCGGCCTGATGTATCTGCCGGCCAAGATCGGCACCCAGTCGCTGCACATTCCCAATGAGAATTGGAAATACAATCCCAATACCAACAATATGGGCCAGGAGCCGGAATATGAGGGCCCGCTAAAAGCGAAGATCAAGGCCATGCCCCATCCGGTCGGGGAATTGCTGGCCTGGAATCCGGTGACGCAGAAGGAAGCTTGGCACGCGCGTTATCCAGTGGCGGTGGGCGGTGGGGTTCTGGCCACAGCCGGCAATCTGGTCTTCCAGGGCCGGGCCGATGGCATTTTGGCGGCTTACCGCGCCAATGACGGCAAGCAAGTGTGGAGCTTCGATGCCGGCACCGGTATCATGGCGCCGCCGATGACCTACCAGGTTGATGGCGTGCAATATGTCTCCGTCCTGGCGGGATGGGGCGGACCCGATGGCCTGGGCAATGATCCCGGCTGGGGACCGGTGAAGCCCGGTTATGGGCGCATCCTCACCTTCAAGCTGGGGAGCAATGTCGCGTTCAACCCCCCGGCCTTCGGTCACAAAGAGCCGCCGCCCGTGCCGACCATCACGGTCGATACCTCGCCGCAAGTCATCCATCAGGGAAAATTGCTGTTCGCCGACAATTGCGCCGGCTGTCATGGCGCCGATGCGGTGGCCGGCCCGATGCCTGATCTGCGCTATGCCAGCGCCACGACCCTGAAGGGCATCGAAGGCATTGTCCTGGGAGGGCAACGCGCCGCTCTCGGCATGCCGTCCTTCCAGAAAATCCTGAATCCCGGGCAGGTGCGGGCGATCCAGTCCTATATCGTCGCCCGCGCGCGGGAGAGCGCCGCGAAACCAGGGACGCGATAGCCGCGCCAGGGCGCATGATTTCTCATGATCGACCGGGTATGATAATCCCCGCGCACACGTCATGAGGTTTCATGTCCATTGAACCAAGGGGTTTTGGGCCGCAGCCCCGCCCTTCCCGCAATGTGTTCGGCGAGCCCTTGGCGACTTGTTCCATGGCGCCGTTGACAGGTTTTTTTCGCAATGGCTGCTGCGACACCAGCGTCCAGGATGTGGGCAGCCACACCGTCTGTGTGGTGATGACGGACGGGTTTCTTGCCTTCTCGAAGGGGAGAGGCAACGACCTTTCGACTCCGGCGCCGGAATTCGGCTTTGCCGGACTGAAGGCGGGCGACCGCTGGTGCCTTTGCGCCCCGCGCTGGCAGGAAGCCTTCGAGGCGGGCCAGGCCCCCCAGGTGGTGCTGCGCGCGACCCATCAGGGCGCGCTGGATTATTGCGCGCTTGCCGATCTCAAGCGCCACGCCATCGACCTGGCCTAGCGCTTATTTGTAAGTCTGGAGATAGGCCGCAACATCTTCTGCGTCCTTCGCATCGGGATAGCCGGAGAACGGCATGTGATTGCCTTTCACCTTCCCTTGCGGGTCGTGCAGATAGTCGCGCAGGCTGGCCGCGTCCCAGACGAAATCCGCGCGCTTCATGGCGGCGGAATAGCGGAAATCTTCCAGCGCGCCAGGCTTGCGGCCCACCACGCCTTTCAGGCTTGGTCCTTGCGCATCCTGTGTCTCGCTGTGGCAGGCGATGCAGGCGGCAAAGAGCTGCTTGCCATGCGCCGCATCCGCGGCCCAGGCGGGTGGCGCCAGAAGAAGCACACTCAGCGTTATGCACGTTACGCGATCACGCATGCACCAGCGGCCCCGGATTCTTGAGATAGCTGGTCTTGATCTTGTCCGCCGACCACAGCGCCAGCGCGCCCAACGTACCGGTCGGGTTGTAGCCGTGCTGCTGCGGAAAGGTGCTGGCCCCCATCACGAACAGGTTATGCGCGTCCCAGGATTGCAGATAGCGGTTGACGACGCTGTTGCCGGGATCGCTTCCCATGATCGTGCCGCCGGCATTGTGGGTGGACTGATAGGGCACGATGGTAAAGTTCTTCGGCCGCGGGCGCATTTCGTAATGCGCCGGTCCCATTGCCTTGATCACGGTTTCCACCCGCGACAGCAGATAACGCGACATCGTATGGTCATTGTCAGTGCCGTTGTAGGTCAGGCGCAGCAGCGGGCGGCCCAGAGCATCGCGATAGGTCGGGTCCAGGTCCATGTAATTGTCGCGATGGCCATAGACCGAGCCTTGCGTGTTGAAATGCACGCTGTGGTAATACCATTTGACGGTTTCGCGCTTCCATTGGCTGCCCCATGCGGGCGTGCCCCCCGGCACCGAGCGCCCGTTGATCGGCGGGCTGCCGCCGCTGGAGGCGATGATGTAGCCGCCGCCAAAAAAGCCCAGGCCCGCATGGTCGAAACTGGCATTGTTGAAATCATCGATTACCACCCCGCCGCCGGGTGAACCCATATAGGGATTGAGTTCCTTGTCCGGGAAAAAGGCGGCGGCCGGCGCCTCGAACTGATAGCAGTAGTTCTTGCCGACAAGACCCTTGCCGGTAGCGTGATCGTAAGGCGTGCCGATGCCCGAATGCAGCAGCATATGGGTGTTGCTGAAGACGAAAGCCGACAGCACCACGATATTGGCCGGCTGCTCATATTCCTGACCGGTCTTGAGGTCGGTATAGAGCACGCCGGTGACGCGCTTGGCCGCCTTGTCATAAACCAGTTTGGAAACGAACACCCGGGTGCGCAGCTCGAATTTCGGCTCCTGGCGCAACGCTGGCATGATGGTGGTAACGCTCGAGGCCTTGGCGCTGGCCTCGCAAGCGGTGCGGTTGCAGAAGCCACACTCCTGACAGGCCCCCATGGCGACACCATAGATATTCTTGTAGGGCGCGCTGGCCGCAGAGAAGGGTGCCGGGAAGGGGTGATAGCCCAGGCTTTTCGCCGCCGCGGCGAAGATGGCGCCGCCTTCCGATGGCGGCATCGGCCGGTTGGGATAGTCGTTGACGCGCGGGCCTTCGAAAACATTGCCGCCGGCGATCTTGCGGCCTTTGAGGTTTCCCGCCTTGCCGGAGACGCCGCACACCTTGTCGAAGCGGTCGTAGAAAGGCTCGAGCTCGTCATAGCCGACGGGCCAATCCTGGATGGTCATGGTGTCGGGCACGGATTTGGCGCCATAGCGCGTCTGCAGATAAGAGCGCAGACGGAAATCGTCGGGTTGGAAACGCCAATGCGAGCCGCCCCAGTGATTGCCGGTGCCACCCACGCCTTCGCCGGGCAGGAAAGCGCTCCAGCGACGGATGGGAAGCGCCATCTGCGCCGGCTGGTTGCGGAAGGTGATGGTGTCGATGGAATTGTCGCCCATCAGCTCCAGCCGCTGCTGGTATTTCAGCTCATCGCGGATGCCCGGCATGGCGAAGTCCTGCGCCGGCCGGTGATCGGGCCCGCGTTCCAGGCCCACCACATTCAGTCCCGCCAGGGTCAGCTCGCGCGCCATGATGCCGCCGGCCCAGCCCATGCCGATGACGACGGCGTCGATTTCCTTCAGCCGCGTCACCATCAGGAAAAATCCGCGATGGATTGCGGCTCGGCGACATAGCGCTTGCCGCGATATTCCTCGGTCTTACCCGCATAGGTCGCAGGCAGGCCCGGGAAACCCAGCATGCGCCAGGACGCCTTGCCGCGATTGCCGCCATAGATCGGATCGGAGAAGAAGCCCTCCATGGTGATCGCCAGCAGCCGTTGGAAGAAAGCCCTGGCGTCGAAATCCGCAAATTCCGCCTTGCCGCCTTCCATGGCCGTCAGGGCCTCGGCGCGCTGCTCGGGGCTCAGCCGGTCGAGGCTCTTGCCGTAGGTTTTGCGCGACCAGGCATTGGCGGCCTCGACACCGGCCGCGAAATAATCGCGTGGCGTCAGGGGCAGCTGATAACCCTGCTCCGGCGCACCGATGTGGAACGGCCCCGCGCGATACATCTTGGCGCCGGCGCCCCAGGCGCTGGCAAGCTGGCGATCGATGAAAACCGGAACGCCACAATCCGTGCCCGACGGCGAAAGCGCGTCGGCCGGTATCATTGTGTCGGCGATGGCGGAAAAGAACGCGACCTCATCGGCCGTGAGCACCAGCCAGGTCTCCACCGGGGCGTTGGCGGATTCGGCCGCTTTTGCGGAAGGAACACCAGCCGTCAGTGCAGCCGCGCCGGCCCCTGCCGCACCGGCGCCCGTCAGAAAATCGCGCCGTGGAATCGTGTCGTCAGCCATGGCTGGTACCCTCCCCCGCCGCCCCGCATGGCCCCTTCGTGTCAGGCCATGATTTCGGTGATCGGCTTGTTGGTGTTGTTCGAATCCGTGCCCCAGCGGTCGACGGAGAGGCCCATGGTCTGCTGAACCGTCAGGCCGACGCGCGCAACTGTGGAAGCGCTTCCCGCAACATGGATGCCGGTTTTCATCCGCCCGCTGGCCGAGCCGGCCAGGATCATCGGAATGCCGTCAACGGCATGAAGCTTGGCATTGCTGGTATCGGTGTAGGCAAGGACCAGGCTGTGATCGAGCAAAGTGCCGTCGCCTTCCTTGATGCTGTCCAACGCCTCCACCAGCGTCGCGAAACCTTCCATGCTGTAGGTGCTGAATTTGGAGGTTATGGGCTGATAGCCGACGGTCTCGTCGATCGGCTCCTCGTGGGTCGACTGATGGAAGGGGCGGGAATCGCCCGGCACATAGATGGTCGAGGCCGGCTCGGAAAAGGCCATGTTGAAAATGCGCGTCTGGTCGGTGGCCAGGCCAATCGCCAGCAGCTTTGCCAGGATCGGCGTCACTTTGCGCAAATTCGGCACCGACTTGTTCATCGGCAATTCTTCCGGCGACGGCGGGATCGCGACCTGGGCGACGATGTCCGGACGCTGCAGTTCGGCATCCAAGGTCTTTTCGAGTTCACGCACCGAGGTGAAATACTGATCCAGCCGCGCGCGATCGCCGGCGCCGACATTTTTCCATAACGCCTTGCGGTCATCGGCCACCACCGACAGCACGCTTCGCTGCAGCATGACTTCGGGATCGGCCTTCCAGTCGCCCTTGGACGGATCCTGGAAGCCGGGACCGAACAGGCGCGTGTAAAGACCAGCGGGCGAAATCTCCGGCGGATTGATGTTGCTGCCGCCCAGGCTGGAATAGCTTTCCCGCTTGTTGCCGCAGCAGGAAATCTCGATGGAACGGAAGCGGGCGCCGTGACTGATGGCATCGGCGATGGTCTGGTCGATGGTCTTGGCGTCAAACGTAAAATCATTGGCCGGCGCGATGCCGGTCGAGATCGCCGCATTGCCGGTCCAATGCTGGATATTGGGCTTGTCGTCGACATAGGCCCGAAAACCGCTGAGCAGATTGAGCTTGCTCTTGTAAGGCTTCAGCGAGGCCAGTTGCGGCGTGTCGTCATAATCGGGGCCGGTATTCTTGGGCAGATACAGCGCCTTGGTCAGGCCGCAGCCCCAGAAAAACGTGCCGAAGCGGGTGGGAATCTTCTGGCCGGTCGCAGCGAGGGCCTGGCCCTTGCTGTCCAGAAAGCTGTCCAGGAAGGGCAGCGCCATGACGGCGGCAGAGCCCTGATACAGGCCTCGCAGGAGAGAACGGCGAGTGGCAACCATGATGATCCTCGCTAACGCGCTGCGTTCATCGAAAGCTTCGCCGCAGCATCGGCCGGCGGCGGCGCGGTGAAGAATTGCGGACTGGTGACAATGGATTTCAGCAGCGCCGGAACCCGATAGCCGCCGCCGGTGAAGCCATCAAGATAGGGCCGCACCGCGCTTGTCTGGATGTCCTCGCTGCTCGCGCCCACGCCATAAGCATAAAGCTTGCGCACAAAGCAGGCCGGCACCCTGGGATTGTCGTGCAGATACTGACCGAGCCCCGCCCCGCCCTCGAAATGCTTGTCGGCGATCGTGGCCGACACGTCGATGTCGCGGCCATCATCCTTGAGACGCCGCTCTCCCACACTGTCGAACTGTTCCAGGCTCAAGCCGATGGGATCGCTATGGGTGTGGCAGGAGGCACAGGTGGGCGTGGTGGCATGCGCCATCAGCCGGTCCCGGACGGTGCGAAGCTTGGGGTTGTTGGTGTCATTGACGATGGAAAAATCCACATTGGCCGGCGGCGTCGGCGTCGGCTCGCACAGGAAGATGTCCATCAGGGCGACGCCGCGCTTGGTCGGCGAGCTGCGGCCGGGATGGGAGAACATGCTCAGCATCGAGACCTGGGTGACAATGCCGCTGCGCCCATCGCCATCGTGGAATTCATACGGCATCCAGGCGCCATCCAGGTTGTAAGGCACGTCATAGATCCAGGCGAGCGACCGGTTGATGAAAGTCTTGTGCGTGGTGAACAGCTCGCGGAAATCGCCGTTGTTCTTCAGGACCAGGTTCATGCTGGTCCGCAAGGTTTCTTCGCGGGCGGAGGCGGCGATCTCGTCGCTGTATTTGGGATAGATGGTCGGGTCCTTGGTGATGGCGCCAAGCGTATCCAGCTGCAGGAAATCGCTGAAGAAGCTGCGCATCCCGGTTTCCAGGCGGGGCGAGGCCATCAGGCGGGCCACTTCCGTCTTCACGCCGGCATCGGTATCCAGCGCGCCGGTGCGGGCGGCATTGAGCAAACCTTCGTCCGGTGTCGTGTCCCACAGCATGTAGCTGAGCCGGGCCGCGCGGCTGTAACCGTCAAGGGTGTAAGCTTTCCCGGCAGGGACGGCGACTTCGGCACGGAAGAGAAAATCCGGCGCAGACAGCAAGGTCGTCAGGCTATAGCGGATGCCGGTGTAGAAATTGCCGGACTGTTTGGTCACGGCGTCTGCCGCGTCCAGCCGCGTCTTCAATTCGTCCGCCGTGAGGGGCCGGCGGAAAAGCTGCAAGCCATATTTCGTGAAGATCTGGCTGGCGCAGCCGCGGTCAGCGGCGTTGGGAGATTTGGGCGTGCAGGCCAGCAGCTTGCCCCGATGTTTCTCGTCCACGACCTGCCGGGCGACGCCATCGGCGATCTTGGCATAGCCTTCGAACCCGGCCGGCGTGATGGAGAGGATGGAACTGCTGGCTGAGAGCAGGCCGCCGACGCGGCTGTCCGGCTCGAATTTGCCCTGGACCAGAATGTCGGGACCAAAAATGTCCGCGATAGAATTGCGATACTGGCTTTCTGTCAGCCTTCTCAGCCCGGCCAGGTACGGCCCCGAGGCCGCGGACAGGGCGGCCTGGGTGCCGGCGAGAAGACATAGCCCTGTCAGGAAAACCAGCGTATTGCACGAGCGTCGCATGCGTTTCATCCGGTGCTTATGGCGGAGCGTCTTGTTTTATAAAGCCGGCGCCGCTCTGAATATATGGCAACAAACGCCGGGCACAAATCCGTGGCGGGTTTCGTTAAGATGTTCCCGTTGTGCGGCGCAGCAAATGTTCTGCCGGGACGTCCGGCCGCAGATCGGGTATGATTCATTAGGTTCCCGACCTCTGAGGTTGAGTTCAAATGGTCTCCATGAAAACACGGCTTCTGATTGCCGCCGCCCTGGCGCTGAGCGCGAGTCCGGCCACAGCGGCCCCGTGGGTCCGCGGCTTTGTTGTGGATAATTACGAACCGGCTTTTTACTATGGCGGGCGCAGCGGCACGGAAGAGCGGGGTTCGGATTGCCCCAAAGGCACGATCCCCATCCTGGATTACAAGACCGTCCTGAAAACCAGCTGGAGGACCCAGGCCGAAATCGACAAGATCACGCTGCCCGTCTCCGCCGGCGGCTTGGGCGAGCGCGTCGTATCGCCGGCCATGACCCATCGCGGCTTCCGCAGGGACATCGATACCTACGTCAATCCGTTCACCGCGCCCGACGCCGGCATGCAGCAAGTCACCGGCAAGATCGCGGAAGGTTTCAACCTGGACGGCAAAGCGGACACCGGCGGCTTTACCAGCCCCAGCGGCGAGCGTGGCATCGACAACGCCTTCTATCGCGCCTGGGGCTGCATCATGTCCTATCGCGGCACGCCTTGGCATGCGTATTTAAGTGAGCGCGCCAACGACAAGATGCTGGATGGCCTCTACACCATGGTCATCCGGGTGTCGGGCAATGCCGATCCCATGAACGACGACAATGTCACCTTCGAAGTGGCCTATTCGCCCGATCATGTCGTCAAGGATCCGATGGGCGCTGTGGTCCGCGATGTTTCCTTCCGCATGGTCAAGACCGAGCAATATACCAAGCTGAAAGCCCGCATTCACAATGGCGTGCTGGAAACCGAGCAGGCGGATGTGCGCATGCCGGAATTTTCCTGGGGCGAAACCCGCCGCGGCGAGGCATTGTTCCGGCACGGGCGCATCCGCCTCACCATGAACAAGAATGGCGGCTTGTCGGGCCTGGTCGGCGGCTATCGCGACTGGCGCGAGGTCTATGGCCGCGACACCTTCAATGTTCCCTCCGGCGGCGCGACGCGGGAGACCTATTATCACGAGAACCAGATCGCGATGTATTATGCGCTGAAGCGCAATGCCGACGGCATCCCCGACCCCAAGACCGGCCGCAACACCGCCATTTCGTCGGCTTACCGGTTTACCGCCAAGCCGGCATTTGTCGTCGATCCGCCCGTCGCGCTTGCGGTGGACGAGCCGCCCTATCCTGGCGGCGAAAGAACAGTGCTCGAGCGGCAGCGGTTCCTGCACGCCATCGCCACCCGGGTGATAGAACCGGAGTATAAGGCGCCCGCGAAAAACGGCGCCCCGCCGCAGACCGTCGCCAGCGACGAGCCTGCGGGCGAAACGCCGTCGCAAAACAACTAGCGGACCGGCATCGGCGCCTATCAGGTTTAAGATCACGGCGGCATCTTTCGCCGCCGAGGGCTTTTCCCAGGCGCAACCTCCGCCTAGAAAGCCTCCACGAACCTTCATGGAGCCGTGATGCCCTATCTCGCCCCGATCGTGCTGCTCTTCGCCTCCAACATATTCATGACCTTCGCCTGGTATGGACAGCTCAAATATCCGGCAGCGCCGCTGTTCTTGGTGATTCCAGTGAGCTGGGGTATCGCCTTCTTTGAATATTGCCTGGCGGTGCCGGCCAACCGCATCGGCCATCAGGTCTATTCCGCCGCCCAGCTCAAGACCATGCAGGAGATCATCACCTTGCTGGTGTTTGCCGTTTTTTCAGTCATGTGGCTGGGCGAGAGCCTGAAATGGAATCATATGGTGGCGTTCATGTTCCTGTGCGGGGCGGCGTTTTTTTCTTTTCACAAATGGAGTTAGGCCGCTCGCTTTGGCTCGCGGCGTTCGCCGCGCGAAACGGTCCACTGGACGTCCATACGCTGACGCTATGGACCGTCAGTCGCGGCTCACCCTGTGCGGAGCGACGTTTTTCTCATTCCATAAGTGGAGCTGAGTGCTAGGCTTTCCGGGGCTTTTTGGGGATTACGATGCGCGCAGTTCTTGCGGCGGCGATTGCCGTGTCTCTTACCGTGCCAGCTTGGGCTCTGGCGGATTTGCGCCCCGACCAGCAGCGCTTCCGCGCCCTGTTCAAGGAACTGATCGAGACCAACACCACCCTGTCGGCGGGGGACTGCACCCTGGCGGCGCGGAAAATAGCGGCGCATCTCAAGGCCGCCGGTTATCCCGATGCCGACCTGCACATCTTCACCGCGCCCGGCCATCCCAAGGAAGGCGGCTTGGTCGTCGTCCTGCATGGCGGCGACGCGAAAGCCAAGGCGATCCTGTTGCTCGGTCATCTCGACGTCGTGGAAGCCAAGCGGGCGGACTGGACGCGCGATCCCTTCACCCTGGTCGAGGAGAATGGCTATTTCTATGCCCGCGGTGCCTCCGACATGAAGTCGCTGGTGGCCGCCTGGGTCGACACCCTGATCCGGCTGAAGGAAGAAGGCTTCAAACATAGCCGCGACATCAAGATGGCGCTGACCTGCGGCGAGGAAACTTCCACCGCCTTCAACGGCGCAAGCTGGCTGGCGACCCACGAACGCGCCCTGATCGACGCGGAATTCGCGCTGAATGAAGGCGGCGGCGGGCGGCTGGATGAAAAAGGCAAGCCGCTGATCATGACCGTTCAGGCGGCGGAAAAATTTCCCCAGAACTACCAGCTGGAAGTGACCAATCCCGGCGGCCATTCCTCCCGGCCGGTGCCCAACAACGCCATCTATCACCTGGCAGCGGGGCTGATGAAGATCAGCGCTTATCAGTTCCCGTTCCAGGCCAATGACATCACCAAGGGCTATTTCGGCAAGATGGCGTCGAAAGTCGATGACAAGGCGGTGGCCGACGCAATGACCGTCTTTTCCAAAGGCGATATGACGGCGGCCCAAAAGCTTGCCACCAATCCGTCCTATAACGCGGTGCTGCACACCACCTGCATTCCCACCTTGCTCAGCGCGGGCCATGCCAACAATGCTTTGCCGCAGCGGGCCGACGCCAATATCAATTGCCGTATTTTCCCGGGCACCACGCCGGAGCAGGTTCGCGACAAATTGCAGGAATTGGTGGCGGACCCTGAGATCAAGGTGACATTGGCCGACAAGCGCAGCGAAGTGCCCAAAGGCCCGCAACCCTTGAACCCGAAAATCTTCCAGCCGGTGGAGATGCTGACCACCAAGATGTGGCCCGGCACACCGGTGGTGCCTGCCATGTCGGCGGGCGCCACCGATGGCGCCTTCCTCACGCCCGCAGGCATCCCCACTTATGGGGTCTCGGGCATGTTCGGCGATCCGGACGGGAACGGCGCGCATGGACTGAATGAAAGGCTGCGCGTCAAATCAGTCTATGACGGACGTGATTTCCTGTATCAGCTGGTCAAGATCTACGCCAACCAGAATTGACGGGGCGGAACGCCGATCTCGGAGCGGCGCCCGACGAAGCTCAATGCAGCTTCAGCTTCGGCCGGATGATCTGGTTGACGTGACCGATCACGATCAAGGTCACACCCTTGAACCAGCCGTGAATGGCGATCAGATGCATGCGGTAGAGCGAGACATAGACAAAGCGCGCCAACCTGCCCTCGATCGCCATGCGGCCGCCGATCAGATTGCCCATCAGCGATCCCACCGTGGAGAAATGGCTCAGCGAAACCAGCGAGCCGTGATCGTGATAGACGAAATCCCGAAGTGGCCGCCCTTTGATCAGGGCATTGAGATTGTGAAAACACGTCGCGGCCATCTGATGGGCCGACTGCGCCCGCGGCGGCACGGGGCGATCTGATCCCGGCGGCACGAAGAAGGCGCAATCGCCGATGGCGAAGATGCGTTCGTCCCAAGTGGTCTGCAAAGTCGGTTTGACCACCAGCTGATTGCTGCGCGCCACTTCCAGGCCCAGGCTTTTTAGGATCTCCGGCGCCTTGACGCCGGCGGCCCAGACTTTCAGGTCCGCCTTGATCAGCTCGCCCGATTTGGTGCGCATGCCCTCGGCCGTGGCTTCCACCACCTGCTCGCCGGTGATCACCCGCACGCCCAACGCTTCCAGCTCCTTGTGCGCGGCCTCCGCCAGCTTTTCCGGCAATGCGGGCAGGATACGTGGACCTGCCTCGATCAAGGTCACCTTCATGCGGCTTTCGTCGAACACTTCCAGGCCGTAATGGCGCAGCGCCACGGCGGCATTGTACAGCTCTGCCGCCAGCTCCACCCCCGTTGCTCCCCCGCCGACAATGTCCACCTTCACGCTGGCGTCCGCGGTGGGATCGTTCTGCAGGGTGCGCGAGACGCGCAGACAGTGATTAAGCAGCTTGCTGCGAAAGCGGTCGGCCTCGAGCCGGCTGTCCAGGAATATGCAGTGCTGTGCCACGCCTTTGGTGCCGAAGTCGTTAGAGACCGAGCCCACCGCCAGCACCAGATAATCGTAGCGGATGCGGTGGCGGCCCATGATCTCGCCGCCATCTTCGTCCAGGATGGGCGCGATCAGCACATGCCGGTTCTCCCGGTCTATCCCTTCCATCGCGCCATAGAAGAAGCGATAGCCCCAGTCATGGCCGTGGCTGCGATAGCCGACCTCGTCCAGATTGGCGTCCAGCGCGCCGGCCGCCACTTCATGCAGCAGCGGTTTCCAGATATGGGTGCGGTTCTTTTCGACCAGGATGATGTCGAATTGCTCGCGCCCGAAGCGGGCGCCCAACCAGGTGACCAGCTCCAGGCCGCCGGCGCCGCCGCCCACCACCACGATCTGGGTCTTGCGTGCCTTGCCCGCCCCGCTCATGCGGCGACAAATACCACGGGAGGCCGCTTTTCGGCCCACCTTTTTTGGGTCAGTCTGCCGCCGAAACAAAGACCAGAGACCACCGCCCATGAGCGATTTCCGCATCAGCCTGGACAAGGCCAACACCATCATCACCGCGGCCTTCGCCAAGGGCAAGGAAGCGGGCATGAAGCCGCTTTCCTGTGTGGTGGTGGATGCGGGCGGTCACGTCATCGCCTTCCAGCGCCAGGACGGCACCTCGTTCCTGCGTCTGGACATTGCCCGCGGCAAGGCCGCCGGCGCGCTGGCGCTGGGCGTCAATTCGCGGCGCATCGGCGAGATGGCGGCGGAACGCCCGTCTTTCATTGCATCGCTGGGCCATCTGGCCCCCGGCGGCGTCGTGCCGGTCGCGGGCGGCGTAATCGTCAAGGGACCGGACGGTCTTCCCATCGGCGCCGTCGGCGTGACGGGCGACACCAGCGACAATGATGAAGTGGCGGTGCTGGCCGGTATCGCCGCCGCGGGGCTTACGCCGCTCTAAGTGTTCTGGCGGTAGAGCTGCCGTACAAAGCGGATCTCATAAAAGGGCTTGGACATGCTGCCATCCTCGCGCGGCACGGACGGATAGCTGACGACGAAATACATGTAAGCCTGGGGCAAAGGCTCATCCTTCTCATCCAGCTCCTGCAGGATCAGGGAGTTGCTGATCAGGCCCTGGCTCATCGGGCGAGCATGGCCGACCGGCGGCAGCAGCTTGTGGCCGCTGGCTTCGACAAAGCTTTTGGCCGCCGCGATCAGCGGCTGGCCGTCCAGCATATGGTCGGAGGCGTGGCGCAGCGCGCAGGTGTGGAAGGGCGGCTGTTCCACCGTCAGCACATATTGCAGCTGGCGGCCGGCGACGACCCAGCCGATGCCGGTGTCCTTGTGCAGCATGGTCTTGACCTGGGCCGGCGAAAGCGGCGCCAGCTTGTCGGCTTCCGCCTGTTTGACCAAGGCGTCGTCGTCGGGAAATTTGTTCAGGCAATAGGACGTGAACAGCCGGACGAACTCGTCGGAAACAGGCGGCGGCGCATCCTCGGCCAATGCGGCGCCGGCCAGCAGCAGAAAGCCGCAGGCCAGCGTCGCCCTTTTCACGCCATGACCTGTTCAGGCAGATGCAGCCGCCGGTTCGGGTTGACGATGAACCAGGGGAACATGCAGACAAAGCAGACGGCCGCGGCGATATAGAAGGCGTAGTCCCAGCCATACCATTTGGCGAATAGCGGCGTCAGGATGGCGGTGGTGGCGCCGGAAATCTGTCCCGCCATGTTGATCAGGCCGGAGATGATGCCGGTATAAGGCCCACCATAATCGGCCGCCACCGCCCAATAGGTCGCCTGGCCCAGATAGCAGCAGCCCGCGCCAAGAGCCAGCACCACCACCGCCAAGGTCGTGTCTTGCGCCTTGCTGCCGATGATCAGGAAGATGGCCGTGATGAAGAGGGTGAGAGCCCCCCACAAGCTGCGGCCGACATATTGGCCCATGCGCGCCGTCAACTTGTCGCTGATCCAGCCGCCGATCAAGCTGCCCAGTGTCATGCCGATGAAGGGCAAGGTGGCGAAGAGCGCGCTGCTCTTCAGATCCAGGCCCCGCGCTTGCTTCAAATAGATGAAAAACCAGGTATGGAAAATGAAGGCGACATAGCAGAAAGCGATGTAGGAGATGGCGCAGCCCCAGACATCCGCGCTGCAGAAAATACGCAGCCATGGCACCGCCGGCATCTTGCCTTCGATTTTCAGCGGCATGTCGGCGGCGATATGGGCCTTTTCCGCCGCCGTCACACTGGGGTGCTCGGCCGGGGTGTCGCGCGCGGCTTTGTACCAGATGGCGGCCATCAGAAGCCCAAGGACGGCGGAAACATAGAAGACCGCATGCCAGCCCCAGTTGTAGATGATGAAGGCGACCAGCGGCGGCGCCGTGCCGGAACCCAGCCCCACGCCGCCGAACACCCAGCCATTGGCCTTGCCGCGCTCATGCTGGGGAAACCAGGCGGCGATGAACAGATTGGACGATGGATAAGCCACCGCCTCACCCAGGCCCAGAACGAAGCGCACCACCAGCAGCACCCAGAGCGAGTTGGCCATGTCCGATGGCACCAGGGCGGTGACAACGGAAAGCGCGCTCCACCAGATCAGGCCGATAGTCAGGGTCTTGCGAGGGCCCAGCTTTCCGACCACCCAGCCGGCGGGAATCTGGAAGGCCGCATAGCCCCAGAGGAAGGCGGAAAAGACCCAGCCGAGCCGGACATTGTCGATGTGATAATCGGTGGCGAGATAGGTGCCGGCGATGGAGATGTTGCTGCGGTCGATATAGACGACGGCGCTGACGAAGAAGATCAATATGATCAGCAGATAACGGACTTTATTCGACATGCGCTTCCTTGCCCCGATTTGCGGTGCGGCGTGATCTTTCCCCGTTTTCAGGAGATGCCTCGCCATTCGCAGGCAGCAAAGCGCAAACTGGGCCTTAGGTCAAAGGCTTAGCGTCATTGTTTCTCACTCCTCGTCGCCTTAACCACCCAAAAGGCAAGAAACTCGCACCGGAACGCGCGGGCGGCGTCATAGCGGCAAAGCGTCCGTCCCTCCGGCGCTGGAATTGGGGCCCTTGCCCCATTATGTTCCGCGCGCCCGAGGCGAAGGCCCGGAGCACAAATCCACAACCGCCTCATCACGGGCAAAAATAGAACCAGAGCAGAGAAAATCATGTCCAGGAAGCTTGAGGGCAAAATCGCGCTGATCACCGGGGCCGCCGCCGGCATCGGCCGCGCCACCACCGAACTCTTCGCAGCGGAGGGCGCGCGCGTGATCGCCACCGATCGCGACGTCAAAGGGCTGGACGGCCTTGCCGCCGACAAGCATCAGCTCGATGTCACCGACCATACCGCCATCGACGCTTTGGCCAAAAAAATCGGGCCTGTGGATGTGCTGTTCAACTGCGCCGGCTTTGTCGAGACCGGCACCATTCTGGATAACGATGACGCCCAATGGCAGAAATCGTTCGAGATCAACGTCTATGCCATGGCCCGGATGATCAAGGCCTTCCTGCCCGCCATGATCGAAGGCGGCGGCGGTTCCATCATCAACGTCGCGTCGGTGGCGGGTTCCGTCAAAGGCATTCCCAATCGCTGCATCTACGGCGCCAGCAAGGCGGCAGTGATCGGGCTGACCAAGTCAGTGGCGGTCGATTTTGTTACCAAGGGCATCCGTTGCAATTCGCTCTGCCCCGGCACGGTGGATTCTCCCTCCCTGCAACAGCGCCTCAAGGACACCGGCGATTACGAAGCCGCCCGCAAGGCCTTCACCGCCCGCCAGCCCATGGGACGGATCGGGACCGCCGAGGAGATGGCCAGCATCGTGCTCTGGCTGGCCAGCGACGATTCCACCTTTGCCACGGGCCAGAATTTCATTCTGGACGGCGGCATTACCATTTGATGCTTCTTTAGTAGGCACACCGCGACAAGCGGCCGGTTGACTCCTGCATGGGGCGGCGCGAAAACCCGCCCATGGAAGGGTTTTTCCGCGCCGCACGTCATCTGGCGATCATCGCGCTTCTGGTGCGCGCGATGCTGCCAGCCGGCTGGATGCCCGATGCGCAAGGAGGCCTGACCCTCTGTTCCGTCGCCACCCTGGGCGTGATCCATCACGACGGTCAGGGTCCGGCGGACGGCAAGGTCCAGCATGAAGAATGCGCCTTTGCCGCGGCAGCCCATCTTGCCGCCACGCCGGCCGCGCCGCTTCTGATCCTGCCTGCCTTCCATAGTTTTGCCGCCGAGACCGACAGCCATTACGCCGCAACAGTTTCGGCGCATTTCACCCCGCAGTCCCCCAGGGCACCACCCCGCATCGTCTGAGTTTTCGCCGCTCCGGCCCTCGGCCGGGGCATTGCTCATTCGATTCAGGGGATTTCCATGTCCATCCATACGCGCCTTCTGGCGCATGCATCCGTCCCGGCATTGCTGTTTGCCGTTGCCGCGCCCGCAACCGCGCAGACCATCGGCAGCAGCCTTCAGTCCGAATTTGTCATCGTCACCGCAACCCGCGACTCCGCCGACCCGGCAGCGCCGGATACGGTGGTGACCGCCTCCAAGGCCCAGGAGCAGATCAACACCGTCAATACCGAGGACATGCTGAAATACGCGCCCTCGCTGCTGGTGCGCAAACGTCACTATGGCGACACCCAGGATCCGATCGCCACCCGCACGTCCGGCGTGGGCGCCTCGGCCCGCAGCCTGATCTTTGTCGATGGCGTGCTGGTCTCCTCTCCTATCGGCAACAACAATACTTCCGCCAGCCCGCATTTCGGCGTCGCCGCGCCCCAGGACGTGGAGCGCATTGACGTGCTCTATGGGCCTTTCTCGGCCCGCTATGCCGGCAATTCCATCGGCGCGACCATCAACATCACCACCCGCATGCCCGATCATTTCGAGCTTTATGGCGATGCGCTGGGCGCGGTGCAGGACTTTCATCTCTACGGCACCAATTCGACGCCCGGCACCTGGCAATTGTCGGCGGGAGTTGGGGACCGTTATGGCGCCTTCAGCTGGCGGCTGTCGGAAAACCATCTGGATTCCACCGGCCAACCGCTGGGCTTGGCGACGCTGACGCGGCCGGCCAGCACCAGCATCGCGGGCACGGTACTGACGGGCGGCGTGAATGATCTCAACCGCACAGCCGTGCCGATCGTGGATATCGGCGCCACCGGCATCGAACATCAGGTCGAGGACACAACCACCCTGAAACTGGCCTATGACTTGGACAATGGCTGGAAGCTGTCTTATCTCGCCAGCCTGTTCCATCAGAGTGACGATGCGGGCGTGGATAGCTGGCTGCGCGATCCGTCGGGCGCCACCGTCTATGCCGGCAACAGCAATATCAACGGCTACAACTACAACATTGCCGCCAGCACTTTTTCCAACAACGTCTATAACTGGCAGCAGACCCAGCTCGCCCAGGGGGTAACGCTCGCCTCCGCTCCGGACGGTGACTTCGCCTGGGAGTTGATTGCCACCCGCTATGATTATCTGAACGACAAGCAGCGTGTGCCGACCGCTGCCCTGCCTTCCGCGTTCGCCAGCGGGGCCGGTACGATCAACCGCATGAACGGCACGGGTTGGTACACCCTGGACGCCAATGGCGTCTGGCGCGGCTTTGCCGACCATGAAGTCTCGTTCGGCTTGCACCGCGACGCCGAAACCTTCGCCCAGACCCGCAACAACCTGAGCGACTGGATTGCCGGCGGTCTCGGGTCCGTGGCGAATGCCGCCAGCGGCCGCACCGCCACCAACGCCATCTGGCTGCAGGACATCTGGACCCTGTTGCCCGACCTCAAATTCGCGCCAGGCCTGCGCTATGAGGACTGGCGCGCCTATGCCGGCACGAATTTTTCCGCTTCCCCGCCGCTCAATGTCAGCCAGCCGCGCATCGCCGCCAGCACACTGTCACCCAAGGCGAGCCTGGCTTGGGATATTTCCAGCACCTGGAAGATGACCGGCTCCTGGGGTGTTGCGTGGCGCATGCCCACGGTCACCGAACTGTACCAGGCCATCACCACCGGCACGGTGCTGACCGTGCCCAACCCGAACCTGAAGCCGGAGCGCGCCAATTCCTACGAACTGGCGGCCGAGCATCACACCGATAAAGGATTGGTGCGCCTCTCGCTGTTCGAGGAAGACGTCAGCAATGCGCTGCTCTCTCAATCGGCGCCGCTGCTGCCGGGCTCAACCAGCCTGTTCAGCTTTGTGCAGAACGTGGACCGTACCCGCGCCCGGGGCCTGGAATTTGTTGTCGACCAGTATGACGCCTTCATACCTGGGCTTGAGCTGATGGGCAGCCTCACCGCGGTGGAGGCCAGAACCATCCGTGACAGTGCTTTCGCGGCGGCAGTCAACAAGTTCCTGCCCCAACTGCCCAAGTTGCGCGCCAATGCGATGGCGACCTACCGGCTGGACGCCTGGGCCTTCACCCTGGGCGCGCGCTATAGCGACCGCAGCTTCGGCACCATCGACAATTCCGATCCCGTCTCCCAGACCTATCAGGGCTTTTCCGGTTATTTCGTGATGGATGCGCGCATACGCTACCGCATCGACGAAAATTGGAACCTGTCGGTGGGCGTCGATAATCTCAACAACGACAAGTATTTTCTGTTCCATCCCTTCCCGCAGCGGACCTTCGTGATGGAGGTGCATTATGCGCAATAGGGCGGAAGACCTGCATCCCGTGACCTCCCTGCCGCTCCCGCGACGGGCGATCAACGCATTGACCAGGGGCGGCGTCGTCACGCTGGAGGAAACCTGCGACTGGTCGGACGATGCGCTGCTGTCATTGCCCCAGTTCGGGCCTTCCTACCTGACGGCGATCCGAAGGCTCGCCACGCAGAATGACGGACGGAGGCACTGACATGCGCACGGGAAAATCCGGCCCATTTCAATCCGCCGCCGCGGGAATTTCGGCGCTGGTTCTGACGATGGGATACGCCAATGCCCATGTGACACTGGCCGAGCCGCAAGCCGTTCCGGGAGCGCAGTATATGGCCCATTTCCGGGTGGGTCATGGCTGCGAGGGTTCGCCCACCGTTGCACTCAAGATCGAACTCCCACCGGAAGTGAGCACCGTGACGCCACAACCACAACCGGGCTGGACCATATCGACCGAGCGCGAAGGATCGCGGATCAAGGCCGTGACGTGGACTGGAGGCATACTGCCGCCAGATCAGCATGGCGTCTTCGCCATCGCGATGACACTGCCCGGCCGGGAGGGCCAACTGCTCTTCCCCGCCCGGCAGACCTGTCAGACGGGAGAGGAATATTGGTCAGAGCCACCGCCTGCCGCTGGGAAAGCGAAGTATCCCGCTCCCCTTCTCACTGTCGGTACTGCGGCGTCCACGCCGGCCAGCGCTGCGGTGACCGACGGGTGGTTTCGAGCCCTTCCATCGTCTGTCCCGTCCGGAGGCTATTTCACCCTTCGCAATACTGGCACAAAACCTCTGACGCTCACGGATGTGGAGACTCCGGCCTGCGGCATGGTGATGATGCATAAGAGCAGCAATGGCGGCATGGCACATGTGATGTCGCTGGACGTGATGGCGGGCGAAACCGTTACCTTTGCGCCTGGCGGATATCACCTGATGTGCATGGACACCAAGCCTGCGCTCAAGCCCGGTGCGCAGGTTCCCGTGACTTTCCATTTCGCCGGAAACCAGAACATTACCACGACGTTCGACGTGCGCAGCGCAACCGGCAAATAAAGGCTCGACCGGCGCCGACGAATGTGGCGCCGGTCGAAATCAAATCAGGGCTTGGCCATGTGCCAGACACCGCCCTTGCCTTCACCCACCATGTCGCCCGCCTTTTTGTCCTGAACGAAGGTATAGAGGGGCTTTCCCTTGTATGCCCATTGCTTGGCGCCCTCGTCTCGAGTGACAACTGTCCAGTCTCCCATGTTTGCGGCGCTGGTATCGGCAATCAGAGCTGGCCAGTTCGCCAAACACTGCCCATTACAGGCGGACTTCCCGGGCGTGGTATCCTTGTCGAACGTGTAAAGCGTCATGCCTTTGGAATCGGTCAACATCCCGCCCATGGCTTTCACGCCGGCCGGCATGGACTGTGCGGTACTAATCCCAGTCTGCGAAATCAGGAATGTTGCCGCCAAGATAATCATGGATCTTGAGAACATCTGTCTTCTCCTGTTGCTGTTGGCATCTCCAGCATAGCTAGATGCGAATGCGCGGACTATCTGCGATAAAAGGTAGCAAATGACTGCGGCAGACTTTGGTGATAGCGGGTAAGTTTTGATCTTCATGCAGACCTTGATCGCCACTGCCCTGCCGGTCGTGCTGCTGGCGCTGAGTATGTCCACCGACGCCTTCGCGGCCGCGGTGGGCAAGGGCGCGCGGCTCGACCGTCCCGGTCTTGGCGAGGCGCTGCGCACGGGGCTGATCTTCGGCAGTGTGGAGGCGGAGACGCCCCTCA
>Ga0265338_10002357_pt1 | contig 28502 bp, 19 predicted proteins | sample 42126metaG_FD_193579 | JGI IMG/M metagenome (GOLD analysis project Ga0265338, IMG submission 193579) | Rhizosphere microbial communities from Carex aquatilis grown in University of Washington, Seatle, WA, United States - 4-21-26 metaG | ecosystem: Host-associated > Plants > Roots > Rhizosphere...
GACTTACATCGGGGCCAATCTGACGATCAGTCAGAAAACGATCACCGTCACAGCCGATGCGCAGAGCAAGACGTATGGCGATACCGACCCGGCACTGACTTACCAGTTAACCAGTGGCTCGTTGGTTTCGGGCGACAACTTCACCGGCAGCCTGACCCGCGCGACAGGTGAGAACGCCGGGGCTTATGCCATCCTGCAAGGCACGCTCTCAGCGGGAACCAACTACAACCTGACCTACAATGGAGCCAACCTGACGATCAGCCAACAGGCCATCACCGTCACAGCCGACCCCAAGAGCAAGGTTTATGGCGATACGGATCCGGCGCTGACCTGGCAGTTGACCGATGGTTCGCTGGCTTCGGGCGCCAACTTCACAGGCAGCCTGACCCGCGCTGCGGGCGAGAATGCCGGGACGTATGCCATCCTGCAGGGCACGCTGACGGCGGGGGTGAACTACAACCTGACCTACGTCGGGACCAATCTCACAATCAGCCAGAAGGCGCTGACAGTGACTGCGGACAACAAGAGCAAGACCGAGGGGTTGGCGAACCCGGTGTTGACTGCCAGCTACGGTGGCTTTGTCACCGGCGACGACACCAACGCACTGACGACACAAGTGACATTGACTACGACGGCCGATGCCAGCAGCCCGGCCGGCACCTCTTACCCGATCACGGCCAGTGGAGCCACGGCAACGAATTACACCATTAGTTATGTTGAGGGCACCTTGACGGTGGTGGCGCGACCTAATTTGACGGGCATCCGCGTGAACGGAAATCAATACACGCTTACCTGGCTGACCCTTGTGGGACAAAATTATCAGGTGGAATACAAGGACAACCTGGGCGGCCCAGCGTGGACTCCATTCGATGTCCCGGTTGCCGGCACGGGGAATCTGTTGAGTGTGGATGACAACAGCAACAACGTGCCACACCGGTTCTATCGATTGAAGATCATCCAGCCTTGAGCCGGAGCGTTCGGCGCTGGTGGATTTCCTTGAGGTTCGTGAGCCAGGTCCCAACCACGGGTGAGCCGGATTGGTCGATGAAGTAGCGACGTGCCTCCTTACCTGCTTGCAGTTGGCTCGGCGAACGACTTTAACGCTTTATACCATGTGTGTACGGTATTTGGACATTCGCTAACTTTAAGATTTAAACATCTGACTTTTCCCGCAGCAGAAATTCCGCTGGTTCTTGGACATCCCAAGCCGCCGTTTGCCCGGAGGCAAAAAAACAGCTCGAGACCATTGACAAATGGCTGATTGGCCTTGGGGATGCTCGCAGAAGTGCGATGAAGATGGATAAATTTACGAAAATCAGAATTTTTTTGGGCCTGTGTATCGCCGTGGGTGCGAGTCTATTTTCCATTCGGGCGAACGACACCCCGGCCCAGGCCGCCGCCCGCGCCGCTCTGCAAGAACAATTGAATCATCCGGATGAACCGATAACCACGTCATCACCGGCCCCGAGCACGCCCTCCGGGGCCGAGGCGGCCCAATCCGACCAATCTACCAACAACGTAACCGGGACAATTCCCGAAAAAACGGTGTCTCCACAAACCACCCCGGTGGTTGCTCCCGCGGTCGAAACTGCCACTGTCACTGCTCCAGCCGCTGCTGCTCCGGCCATGCCCGCCACAGTCGCTCCCGCGGTGGTTGCTCCGGCGGCGGCTGCTTCGGCGGTGGCAGACGAACCTGATGTTCCCGTGCCCGCGGTTGAAGCCCAGGTGGCGGCTACTCCGGCTGCCGCTACTCCCGCTGTCGCCGTTCCATCTGCAGAAACTCAGACGATAGCGACTCCGGCTGCCGAAACCCCGGCAGTTGCCGCTCCGACTGCAGAAGCTGCCGCCACGGTCACTCCGGCTGCTGCCATTCCTGCTGTCGTCGCGTCCACTACAGAAACTCCGGTGGCGGTTGCTCCCGTTGTTGAAGCTCCAGCGGCGGCGGCACCGGTCTCCGAGACTCCCGCGATTGCCGCGCCAACTGCAGAAGCTGCTGCTACTGTCACCCAAGCGACCGCCACTCCTGCGGCTGCCGCTCCCGTTGCGGAAATTCCGGCGGTTGCGGCTCCAGCCGCCGAAGCTCCCGCGGCAGCAGCTCCGGTTGTTGAAGCTCCAGCTGCCACTGCCCCGGCTGAGGTCACCTCTGCTCCCATCGTTCCCGGTGATGCTCCCATGATCATTCCCGCGGCTGAAATTCCGGCGGTTGCCACGCCAACCAATGTAGCTCCGGCAGTTGTCACCCCGATCGCTGAAACTCCGGCTACCGCAACCCCGGCGGTTGCTCCGGCCATTGTTGCTGCACCGGCCGATGCCACACCTGCTGAAACGGCTCCAGCTGTCACTGCTCCCGTTGAAACCGCCCCGGTCGCTGCTGCTCCGGCGGTCGTTGCTCCAGCGGTTGAAGCCGCTGCCCCGGTTGCCCCGGCCACGGAAACTCCGGTGGTTGTCACGCCCACGGTTACCGCGCCCGCTACGGTCGCTCCCGCTGAGGCGACTCCAGTTGCCACCGCACCTGCTGAAACCGCCCCGGTCACTGCTGCTCCGGCAGCCGTTGCTCCAGCGGTTGAAGCCGCTGCCACGGTTGCCCCGGCCACCGAAACTCCGGTGGTCGTCACGCCCACGGTTGCCGCGCCCGCTACGGTCGCTCCCGCTGAGGCGACTCCAGCTGTCACTGCTCCCGCTGAAACCACCCCGGTCGCTGCTGCTCCGGCAGCCGTTGCTCCAGCGGTTGAAGCCACAGCCCCGGCTACCCCGGTCACGGAAACACCGGCGGTTGCCACGCCCGTTGTTGCTGCGCCCGCTACCTCCGCACCAGCTGAGGTAACTCCAGTTGCCACTGCTCCCGCTGAAACCGCTCCGGTTGTCGCCGCTCCGGCGGTTACTGCTCCGACAGTTGAAGCGGCAGCTCCTCCGGTCGCACCAGTGGTTGTCACACCAGTTGTTGCCGCGCCCGCCCCGGCGCCAGCGGCGAGCGCCCCGGCTATCGTCACTCCAGCTCCTATTACTCCCGCTGTCACCGTCCAGGCAGTTACCGCACCCCCGCCAACTCAACCGACCGTGGCCATGGCTACGCCCCGGCCAACTCCGGCAACGGCACCGGTCAAAACGTCAGCGCCGGCGGTTGCCGCTCCCGCTGTGATTGCCCCGGTTACCACCGCACGAGTGGTGGCGGCGCCAACCAGGACTCAACCGGCAACGGCAACGGCAACGCCCAAGCCTCCGGCACCCGCTGCGACCAAACCGTCCAGTCCGCCGGCACCGGCGAAGCCGTCCAACGACATCGTGACCGTCACGGGAGCGACCTTCAAAAATGTGCATGTGGAAAAAAGGGAGCCGGACGGCATCACCATCAGTTACACTCCGGCGCGCGGCGGGATGGCGATCATCAAGATCAACTTTGACGAGCTTTCGCCGGTATTGCAGAAGAAATACGGATTCGATCGGGACAAGTACAAGGCTTACCAAAAATAACTGCCGCCACCTATTCGTCGTGGGTGATGGCACACATCTCGGTTTCAAGCTGTTGTCGCAACAATTCGCGACGGTCGCCGGAGATGTCACGCGGCACACATAAGGTCTGGCCGATCGTGATTTCACAGCGGGAAAAGGGCAGTGGAATTTGAAACCGGTCCCAGCTCTTCAATCGGATTTTCCAGTTCAAATGATAGGACACCGGCACGGCCGGCAGCCCGGTCACCTGCGCCAGGGCCAGCGCCCCGTCCTGGACGTTGTAACAGGGCCCGCGTGGACCGTCGGGCGTGATCGCGATGTCGTATCCGCGTTCCGTCCAGGTCGCCAGCTCGCGCAGCGCCTGCGGACCGCGCCGGCTGCTGGAACCGCGCACCGATTGGACCCCGAAACACCCGAGGACCGCCGCCAGTAGCGCCCCGTCCCGGCTCGCACTGACCAGGCCCGCCAGGCCGGCAGTCCGGTGCTGACGGACTTTGAAGACGGAATGCAATTTCATGGAGAGCGCCAGGCGGTTGTGCCAGGTGCAATAGATGACCTCGCGCAGGTCGGTGCGCGTCATGAATCCGTGCGGGTCCTTGATCCGATAACGGATCGTGCCGGAAAGCAAATTGAACATGGCCCAGAGGGCGTGGGCGGCAAGGAGCTGGTGCCAGGTGGGAAGATAGGGAACCACCACTCCGCCTTTGATGGGCGCGGACAGTCGGCCGGGAGGCTTCCGGTTTTTGGCTTTAGACAATCATACTCATTTCTGCCGGTATCAGCATCACCTGTTCCCTGCTGGGGGGAAAGATTAATTGTGCAGTATATAGGTGACTTCTCCGACGCCCCGTTTCCCCGGGGCAATGCGCTCCGAAGTCCGCCGGCGGTTTTAAGCTGTAAATCCGGTTCGTTTCTGTTTGAATCAACGCCTTGCAACACCGTCTCCGGCAAAACCGGTCGGGATCGAGTGATGTGGCATTGCGGCAACGTCTATGAATTTGCGCGAATTGGTGGTTCTGGCGAAAAACGTTTTCATCGGCCGGGCACGGAATCTCTCCGACAAAGGCCTGTTTCACCAAACCACGTTGATTGCCCTGTTCGCCTGGGTCGGCCTGGGCGCAGACGGACTGTCCTCGTCCTGTTATGGTCCGGAATCGGCGTTCGTGGCCTTGCAAACGCATACGTATTTGAGCCTGTTCGTGGCCGCCGCCTCCATCCTCACCATCATCGTTATCTGCGCGAGTTATTCGCAAATCATCGAGGCCTTTCCCACCGGCGGCGGCGGTTACCTCGTGGCCAGCAAACTCCTGTCACCTACGGCCGGGGTGGTGTCCGGTTGCGCCTTGATCGGCGATTACATCCTGACCATCGCCATCAGCGTGGCGAGCGGCACCGACGCGCTGTTCAGCCTGTTGCCGATGGAATGGCAGGTGTGGAAACTGAAATTTTCCATGGGCATCGTGATTTTCCTCACCCTGCTGAATTTGCGCGGGGCCAAGGAATCGGTCCTGTTGTGGCTACCGGTGTTCTTTCTCTTTGTCCTCACCTACACCGTCGCCATCGTGTACGGCATCGCTTCCCACGCGGGCGAATTGCCGGGCATTGCGCAGGGGGTGGCGTCCGACGTGCAGGCGGCGACATCACAAATCGGCCTGTGGGGAATCATCGTGGTCATTCTCCGGGCCTACAGCCTCGGCGCCGGCACTTACACCGGCATTGAGGCCGTCAGCAACGGCCTGAACTCGTTGCGCGAGCCGCGGGTGGCCACGGGTAAACGTACCATGGTTTACATGGGCACTTCGTTGTCGCTTGTCGTCGGCGGACTGCTGCTGGCCTACCTGCTCTACCATGTCGTGCCGGTGCCGGGAAAAACCCTGAACGCCGTCTTGTTCGAACAAATGACGGCAAACTGGCCGGTGACGCCGGCCAGGGTTTTTGTCATCGCGGCGCTCGTGTCCTCGGCGGCGCTGTTGTTCATCGCGGCACAAACGGGCTTTTTCGGCGGACCGCGCATCTTGGCCAATATGGCGGTGGACCGCTGGATGCCCACCCGGTTCGCGTCGCTCAGCGACCGGCTGGTGACCGAAAACGGAATCCTGATGATGGGCGCGGCGGCGTTGGTGGTGGTGCTTTGCACCCAGGCGATGGTCAGCGTGCTGGTCGTGCTTTACAGCATCAACGTCTTTATCACTTTCAGCCTCTCGCAACTCGGCATGGTGCGGCACTGGTGGCTGGAACGCGCAAATATGCCGACCTGGAAAAGAAAACTTTGTGTGAACGGCCTCGGCCTGCTGCTGACCGGCGGCATCCTGATTTCACTCTGCGTGGTGAAATTCTCCGAAGGCGGCTGGGCGACATTGCTGGTCACCGGCATCCTGATTGCCGCCTCCTTCTGGATTAAACGCCACTACCGGCGGACCCAAACCCAATTGCAACGGCTGAACGAACTGGTTGCCGCCGCCGGCATTGACCCAGGCAGTATCACGGATAAGCCATCCGCGCCCGCGCCCGCCTGCGATCCCAAGGGCCGCACGGCCGTGTTCCTCGTCAACGGTTTCAACGGCCTCGGCCTGCACACCTTGCTGGCGGTGGTCCGGATGTTCCCGAAGGTCTATCAGAATTTCGTCTTCCTCCAGGTAGGCGTGGTGGACGCGGGCAGTTTCAAGGGCGCGGCGGAAATGAACAACCTCCGCGAACATTCCCGACGCGAGGTGGAGCGCTACGTCACTTACATGAGCCAGCAGGGTTTTTATGCCGAGGCGCATTTTGCCGTGGGCACGGACGTGGCGGACGAGGCGGCCAAACTGTGCGAAAAGGTGGCGCAAAAGTTTTCGCAGGCGCAATTTTTTGCCGGCCAACTGGTATTCAAGGATGAAAACATGCTGACGCGCTGGCTGCACAACCACACCGTGTTCGAGCTGCAACGCCGCCTCTACCAGAACGGCTGGCCCATGCTCATCCTCCCCATCCAGGTGTAGGGATCAGGCAGCGACACGCCCGCCCTCACCCTGACCTTCTCTTCCGGGAGAAGGGACAGCTTTTCAACCGGCGTGAGAGGGCCGGGGTGAGAGAGAATAAAATCAAATTTCCTTTTTCTCCCCGGTGCAAGTCTGGCAACGGGAAATCTCTGCTCTTCCCACCGGCGAATCAGGCCTTAAAAAAATTAAACCCGGGGCGGTTCCCACTGGCGGGACCAACCCCGGGTCAATTGATTTTGTCCGCGTTTACGCCGGTTCGGCGGTTTCGAGGAAGCCCTGCAGATGGCGCACGCGCGTCGGGTGACGCAGCTTGCGCAGCGCCTTGGCCTCGATCTGGCGGATGCGTTCGCGCGTGACGTTGTACATCTTGCCGATTTCCTCGAGCGTGCGTTCATAGCCGTCAAGCAGCCCGAAGCGCATTTCGAGAATCTTGCGTTCCCTCTCGGTCAGCGTCGTCAACACGTCGCTCAACTTTTCGCGGAGCAGGCTGTAACTGGTCACTTCGGACGGGTTTTCCGCCGTCTTGTCCTCGATGAAATCGCCGACGCTCACGTCGCCGTCGTCGCCGACCGGCGCGTGGAGGGAGACCGGCTGTTGGGCCATTTTGAGCAGCGCGTGGATGCGCGCCACCGGCATGTGCATTTCGTCGGCCAGCTCCTCGGGCGTGGGCTCGCGGCCCAGTTCCTGGGTGAGCTGCTTTTGCGCGCGCCAGAGCTTGTTCATGATTTCAATCATGTGCACCGGGATACGGATGGTGCGGGCCTGGTCGGCAATCGAGCGGGTGATGGCCTGGCGGATCCACCAGATGGCATAGGTGGAAAACTTGTAGCCGCGGCGATACTCGAATTTCTCGACGCCCTTCATCAGGCCGATGTTGCCTTCCTGGATCAAATCCAGGAATGACTGGCCGCGGTTGGTGTATTTTTTGGCGACAGAAACAACGAGGCGCAAATTGGCCTCAGCCATGTGCGTCTTGGCCTTGAGCCCGCGGTCGGCGGCGCCCTTCAATTCCTTGAACACGGCGAAAAACTCCTCGCGCGGCATCCGCACGAATTGTTCGAGCGTCTGGATCTTGGCGCGTTCGGCCTCGATGGTGGCGCGACGTTCGGATGTGGTGCGCAAGCCTTCGAGTTCCTGGATGTGGCGCAGGCTGGCCTGGAACTTCTCATGGATGTTGCCGGCGACCATGATCATTTCCTCCACGACCTTCTGCTTGTAAAAGAAACGCGGGAAGATTTCCTGCAGCTTGAAGCTGAGTTTTTTCAACTCGCGCTGCAATTTTTCCTTGCGGCCCTTTTGCAGGGCCTTCTGCCACATGAAATACTTCGCGTCCACCTTCTGGTCGAACGTGCGGATTTTCTTGATGAGCTTGCGCAAATCACGCAGGTGACCCTCGCGGTTGGCGATTTTCTTGTCAACGATCACGCGGTCAAAACGTTCCTTGGGCGGCTCGGACAGCAATTTTTCGGCGATGGCGATGTGCTCCTTGGCGGTAAATCCGAGGCTGTACACGATGCGTTTCATCTCCAGCTCGGCCTCTTCGATGCGCTTGCAAATCTCCACTTCCTGTTCCCGCGTGAGCAACGGCACCTTGCCCATCTGGTTCATGTACATCCGGACCGGGTCGTCGAGAATTTCCAGCCGGGCATCCTCGTCCGCCTCTTCCTGCGGCTGCGCGGGTTCGGGCTGCTTGGCCCGTTCAGCCTCGGCCTGATCCATGACGATCTCCACGTCCAGACTCCGCAGCTTGGTCAGCAGCGCGTCCAGGTCTTCGGGGCTGAGATTGTCCGGCAGGACGTCGTTGACGTCGTCGTAGGTGATGTAACCGTGTTCCTGCGCGAGATGCAGGAGCGTCCGGACCGTCTCGGTCAGGTCCACCGTCGATTGAATGGGGGTCCCGGCGGCATTGGTGTGGCCGTTTTGCGGCGCTTTTTCCGCAGCAACGGTGCTCCCATTTCCATGAGGCTTGGTTTTTTGCGGCTTCGCCGCATCCCGACGCGCACTGGAAATGACAAAGCGCCGGCGCAACGTTGCCGGCTTCGCGGCAGCACTATGTCGGGTGTCATTTTGATGATTGCGCGTTCCACTGCCTCGCGCCATTCTTTTTCGCTTCAGCATAAATTGTAATTAGACCTATCAAGGTTCATTTGGTTCAGAAAAACTCACCTATATCCTTACCAATGAACCACGTCGGTTCTGTATAAATATGCACACCCACCCATTGAACTCCGGGAGAGCGCCCACACCAGAAGACCGACGCGGCTTCATCTTAGCCCCTTTTGCTCAAAACTCAAGAAGAAACCGTCGCCGGACTAAACTTTCAAAACATTGCAAATCAACTACTTATGATGATTAGCTATCATTATTACCAGTCTTTTATTGGTTTATTTTGTCTTTCGGGCGGGGTTTTGGGCTTTAACTGGAGGAATTGTTCGTCGCCCTTTTGTGTGTCCAACAGTCGTCGGGCCTCTTCCGGCGACATCTCCCGGGCGGCCGCTGCCTGGGCCTGTTCGCCCTGTCCGTCCTTCTTATCGTTGGGCTGGCCGTTGGACGGCTGGGGCTGATTTGGCTGCTGATCTTCCTTCTTCTGACCCGGCTGGTTCTGCGCCTGCTGGTTGGATTGACCCTGGTTCGACGCCGAATTCTGGTTTTGCTGCTGCGAGGGCGATGGTTGACTCTGCGACTGACCCTGGTCTTTTTGTGACGATGGTTGATTCTGCTGATTCTGCTGGTTTTGTTGTTGTTGATTCTGGTTCTGTTGGTGCTGTTGTTGCTGTTGCTGCTGCTGTTGTTTCAGCAACTCTTCCAGCTTTTTCAATTTCTCGTCTTCGGGATAGCGTTTCAGTCCGCCTTCGACCGCCTGTTTCGCATTGGCAATATTGTTGGAAATATAGAATTGCGCGCCAGTGTTGAAAAAGTCATCAGCGGACTGGGCGTCGGCCGCCTGCCAGGCCAACAGCAGCAGGCTAAGGATGATTGGGAGTGACAATCGCATCGATGTCCTTGAGTTTTTTTATGTAATCCTGGAATTTTTTGGCGGCAATCGGATGGTTCAGGCTTTCCATGATTTCCAACGCCCGGTGATATTCATTCCGGCGGACGGCCGCGTCGGCCGCCTGCTTGGCCCGGCGCATGGCCTCGCGGAGCTGGGCGATGAGGTCCAGCTGCCGTTTCACGAAGGCCAGATTGGACGCCGCATCCACATCGTTTGTGTTCAGCTGTGCCGCGCGCGTATAGCTGGTAATGGCTTCTTTCCAGATTTCCTCCATCGCGTTCAATCCGTCGGAGTCCGGTTCGAATTTTAGTTCACCCAGGCGATACTGCGTGTTACCCAGGTTGTAATAAGCCTGCTGCTGCAATCGCAAATCCGGGGCGATGGTTACCCGTCGGAAACTCGCCGACGCCGCCTCATAATTGGTGGCGCGGTACGCCGCCACGCCCGCGTTGAAAACCAACCGCAGGTCGTTCGTATCGACCTGCGCCAGGCGCTGATATTCCTGCCACGCGTTGGTATAGTTGCCGGCGTGGTAATCACCGAGCGCGCTGGACGATGAGGCGGCGGCATTGCCACAAACTGACAGCACCAGCCCTGCGACCAGCAACGCGATCGGAACGCCCGGTTTCAAGCCACCTTCCGGTTCAAGCCCGGACGGGCCCGCCTTCGCCCGGGTACCTCCTCCTTCGCTTGGCTTCGTCGGGACGGGTCGGTGCGGCGGGGACCGGCGCTCCGGCAGGAACATTTCCGCCACTAACAACAAAATCGCCACCGCCAGCGGCCATTGAAATTGTTCGTGATACCGTTTGATCAGCCGTTCCTTGCCCTCCGATTTCGGCAACGGCGCCAGCCCGCGTTCATAAAGCGTATCGATGGTGGTCGCTCCGCGCAAAACCAGGTAGAAGCCGCCGGTGGCCGTGGAAATTTCCTGGAGCAATGGTTCGTTCAGGTGCGATTTGACAACATTGCCCTGCTCATCGCGAACGTAGTCCGTGTTTCCGCTGGCATCCGTGAAATGCAGCAGGTCGCCGGCCGGGGAGCCGATGCCGATGGTGAAAATTTTCAACCCGGCCTTGGCCGCGTTCTGCGCCGCTTCGAGCGCGCCGGCGTCGTTGTCCTCGCCGTCCGTGAACAGCACGAGCACCCGGTGATGGTTGTCTTCCTTGAACGCGGTCAGGGCGGTGTTGATGGCCGCGGCGATGGCAGTGCCGCCCTGCGGGATCGTGTTCACGTCCAGGGCCTGCACGCATTGCTGGAATGCCGTGTTGTCAGTCGTCAGCGGGCACTCCAAAAAAGCCTCGCCCGCAAAGGCCACCAGGCCCAGCCGATCGGTCCCGGCCTTTTGCATCAATTCCAGCGAGGCCAGCTTGGCGCGGGTCAGCCGGTTGGGAGTGATGTCGGTGGCCAGCATGCTCTTGGATGTGTCCACCGCCACCACGATGTCCAATCCCCGCTGTTCGACCTCGGCCAGGTCAAATCCATGCTGCAGCCGGGCCAGCGTGACCAGCAGCGCCGCCACCGCGAGGATCAGGAGCGCGCACCGGATCTTTTGCCGGGCGGGCGAGACCCCGACCGTCAACTGCGACAACAACCGCGCCTCGATGAATTGCGCCAGCAATTTTCGCCGCGCGCGCATCGCCCACCCAAAAAACACCGCCAGCGCCGGCGGCAAGACCAGCAGCAGCCACAACAGGTTGAGATGCTCGAATCTCATCTTGAAATCGTAAATCGTAAATCGTAAATCATAAATTTCACGGCAGCCTCCGCAATAGGGTTTGTCCCAGCGCCACTTCGATCAGCAACACCACCAGCCCAAACAGCACAAACCACGGAAACAGTTCATCGAACTGGGCGAATTTATTGATGACCGCCTCGGTCTTTTCCAGCTTGTCGATCTCCGCGTAAATCTGCTTGAACCGTTCCGCATTGTCGGCGCGGTAATATTTTCCGCCGGTCTGGCCGGCAATTTTTTGCAGCGTCTCCTCGTCCACGTCCACCGGGATGTTTCGATAGCCGACCTTGCGCCCGCCCATGAACACCGGCATCGGGGCCGACCCGCGTTCGCCGATGCCGATGGTATAGACTTTCACCCCCAACGCTTGGGCGGCCTGCGCCGCCACCAGCGGATCGACCTTGCCCGAATTGTTCTGACCGTCGGTCATCAAAATCACGATTTTGCTCTTGGACTTCAAGTCCCGCAGCCGGTTCAACGCCGTGCTCAACGCGTCGCCGATCGCAGTCTGGTCCGCGTTGATGGTGCCGATTTCCAGCCGGTCCAGGTTTGCCTGCAAGTAATCGTGGTCGAGCGTCAACGGCGCGGCAATGAACGCCTGGACCGCGAACACCACGAGCCCGATGCGGTCGTTCGGGCGTTGGTCGATGAAGTTTTTCAAAACCGAACGGGCCATGTCGAAGCGGTTCACGCGCTCGCCCCGCACGACAAAATCCTCCGACAGCATGCTGCCCGACAAGTCGAAGGCGACGGCGATGTCCACCCCGCTGGCTTTGACGGTGGCCTGGCTTTTCAGCATGCGCGGTTGGGCCAGCGCGACGATGAGTGCCGCCAGCACCAGCCAGCGCAACGCCGCCAGCAGGGCCCCCGCCCGGGAACGCCGCGCCCGCGTCAGGCCCTCCACCAGTCGCACCGAAGAATACAGAAACGCCGGCGGCTGGCCGCGTCGCCCTTTCAGCCAGGCCAGCAACGGCAGCAGCAAGAGCAGCAGCAGAAAATAGAGATGCGCAAAGGTCATGCTGAAGCAGGGTCGAGAGCCGAGGGTCGAGGGTCGAGGGCCGGCAACTCCGGCTGCGGTTCGGTTTCTTCCACCAGCCGGATGGCGGAGGCATGCAAGCCGCGCAATTCCGGCTCGCCCGGCTCGTATTTGGCAAATTTCACCAGGTCGCAGCGCTCCAGAAATTCACCGAGCTTTTCTTTTTGTTCCGCCGCCAGCAAATTTGTGCCCTGCAGCTCGTGCAAAAACTCCTCGGTCGTACGTTCGGGCGCGCGGAAGTCGAACCGCTCCTCCAGGTAAAGGCGGATCGTGTCGGAGACCAGGACACAGAAGATTTTTGGCTGCGCGATGAGCGCGAGGGCCTCCGCCAGCTTTTGTTTGGCGCGGACGTGCGCGGGCACGGTCGGCACGACCGGGATTAGCGAGCGCCGTTTCCGCCACCAGCGCCAGGCAAAAAACAAGATTGCCAGGACCGCCAGCACACCGAGTGTCCACCCCAGCCAGGCCCAGCCGTTGGGAATTTCCACCGGGGGCTTGATGTCGCGGATATCGTTAAGATTCGCAGCAACGGGCGCCGTTTGGACTGCGGCGGCAAGCACAGCGCGACACCGCTTTTGATCGCAGGGAAAAGCGCTGTCGCCGCTGCGCTCTGCCAGCGCAGTCCAAAACTTGGCTGATTTTGACCTTTGGACTTTGGCCTTTGGACTCATCCCCGCAACCTCCGCTTTTCACGACTTTCAAAAAACCGGCCCAGCGCCGCCGAGTAGGATTCATCCGTCCGCAATTGAATGGCATCAATACCGGACGACCGGAGCTGCCGCGCCAGTTCCTCTTTATGGTTTTGCTGGCGCAAAGCAAAGGCGTCGCGGCTGATGGCGGGACCGGTGTTGAGCTCCAGAATTTCGCCGGTCTCGGCGTCCTCCAGCGTCAAACGGCCCAGCGCAGGCAATTCGAGTTCGTAACGGTCGGCGATGTGCACGGCAACGACGTCATGCCGGCGATTGGCCATGCGCAATGCGGTTTGAACTTCACGCGGCAACGGCCCGACGGCGGTTGATGATTGCGCGGACCCATCGCCACACTCCAGAAAATCGGAAATCACGACCGCGATAGCGCGGTGCGGCAGCACCCGGCCCATGAATTCCAGCGCCTGGACCAGATTGGTGCCGCGGCGTTTCGGCTCGAAGAACAAAACCTCGCGGATGACGCGCAGCACGTGGCCGCGGCCCTTGCGCGGCGGGATAAACTTTTCCACCTCGTCCGTGAACAGCAGCAGGCCGACCTTGTCGTTGTTGCGGATAGCGGAGAAGGCGAGGACAGAGGCGATCTCGGCGGCGAGTTCGCGTTTGGACTGCGCGCGCGAGCCGAACAGGCCGGAACCGCTCACGTCCACGACGAGCATGACGGTGAGCTCGCGTTCCTCGACGAATTTCTTGATGAACGGATGGTTCATCCGCGCGGTGACGTTCCAGTCGATGGCCCGCACGTCATCGCCGGGCTGGTATTCGCGGACCTCGTCGAAATTCATCCCCTGCCCTTTGAAGACGGAATGGTACTGGCCGGCGAGCGTTTCGGTCACGAGCCGGTTCGTGCGAATTTCGATCTGCCGGATTTTTTTGAGAATCTCGCGGGGAATCATCTTCGGAGAATTTGTTTTGCTGCCGGTGTGCCGATAAATCGCCAATGCCACGGCTCGTAATGGGCCCCTTGCGGATTGTCCGACGGATAGGACAATTCGAAACCGAAACGGGTCGCATTTGTTTGCAGCCAACGAAACGTGCGCGTTTTCTCAAACGGCGGTTCCACATCACAGGCCGGGCTTTCCTCCTCTCCCAGGTCCGCCACCAGACCGGTATGATGTTCCGAATGGCCGGGTCGCCCCACCCAGCGGACGGCAGCGTCTTCCGACCCGTATTTCGCTACCGCCTTCTGAAAAAGTGTTGCCTGGTAATCAATGGTGCGGAACCCGGAGATGGGAATAATCGCAACGCCGGCGGCGCGGGCCTGGGCCATTAAATCAAGCAATGCGGCCGCCGCATCCGTACGCAGTTTAACCTCACGCCCGGTTTGCCGATACCTGCCGACGACCACCAGTTCAGTTTCCGCTGGCTCGCTGTAGAGTGGACGACCTTTTGTCATTTACGGCACAGGCAGTTCATCAAAGATTTTTTGCACCACCGTCTCGCTGGTCTTTTCCTCGGCCTCGGCTTCGTAGGTGATGGCCACCCGGTGGCGCAGCACGTCCATGCCGATGCTTTTGACGTCCTGCGGCGTTACGTAGCCGCGGCCCTTGAGGAACGCATAGGCCTTGGCGGCCAGCGTCAGGTTGATGGTCGCGCGCGGCGAGGCGCCAAGCTGGATGAATTCCTTGATCGCGATCTTGTAGTGGTCGGGATCACGCGTGGCGCAGACGAGGTCCACGATGTAATCCTTCACCTTGTCGTCCACGTAGATGTCATTGATGACTTCGCGCGCCTTGAGGATTTGCTGCGGGGTGACGACGGCGCTGCAGGTGGGCGTGCCGCTCGTTTTCGCCATCAGGTCGAGGATCTGGCGTTCCTCGGCGCGGGACGGGTAACCGATCTTGAGCTTGAGCATGAAGCGGTCCACCTGCGCCTCGGGCAGCGGGTAGGTGCCTTCCTGCTCGATGGGATTTTGCGTGGCGAGGACCAGGAACGGTTCCTCGAGCTTGAAGGTCTGTTCGCCGATGGTGACCTGCTTTTCCTGCATGGCCTCGAGCAACGCGCTCTGCACCTTGGCGGGCGCGCGGTTGATTTCGTCGGCGAGCACCAGATTGGCAAAGATGGGGCCCTTGCGGGTGCTGAAGCCGCCAGACTGCGGATTGTAAATCTGCGTGCCGATGACGTCGGCCGGCAGCATATCGGGCGTGAATTGCAGGCGGGAAAACTTCACGCTGAGGGTGGCGGCGAGGGACTTGACGGAGAGCGTCTTGGCCAGGCCGGGGACGCCTTCGAGCAGGACGTGGCCGTTGGCGAGCAGGCCGATGACGAGCCGTTCCACGAGGTAATTCTGGCCGACGATGACCTTGCCGAGTTCGCTGAACAGCGGGTGAGTGAAAGCGCCGGCTTCCTTGACGGCGTCGTTGATGGCATTGATTCCGGTATTCATTTAGACGTGATAATTTTTGTGATCGTACGCGAAATGGACATATAAATCCGGCAAAATGTTCAAGCGAAATTTCCCGAATCCGGGCCCGGTCCTAGCACATAATCTGCTGTAATTCAGGCCATGCATGTGGTTTGGAACCATTTATGGGCGCATCTGCGAAGGATGCAGGTTGCCTATTATGTCCTGCTGATCACCCTGGGTGTCACCTTTTTTACCTTTTTGCGTCTCCGGGAAAACAGCCTGGCCAGCGACCAGGTCCGTTTTGACCGGATGGTGGCGCGCGCCCAAAACGGCATCGAGCGCCGGATCGACCGCTGCGTGGACCAGATGTACAACGTACGGGCGCTGTTTGCCATTGGTGAAAATATCGAGCGCAGCGAATGGGACGAATATATCGCCACCCTGTCCGCCCGGCAGGAAGACCTGGGGATACGGTCGCTGGGTTACATCGAGAAAGTGCCCCGGGCCGACCGGGAGGAATTCCTGAAGCGGCGGCGCCCGTACTTGGGCGCGGATTTTACCATCAACCCGGCGGGGGAACGTGCGGTCTATTATCCGACAATTTATCGCAGTCTCTTTGGGGGTCCCGGCCAGATCTACGAGGGGATCGACCATGGGATCCAACCCCAACGGCTGGAAACGATCGAACGGGCCATTGATGAAAACAAGCCCTCGGTCACGCGCAAAGTGAATTTCCTGACGCCGGATGGAGTACAAACCAATTTCGGCATCGCCCTTTATCTGCCGGTCTATCACAAAGGCGCCGAAATCAAGACGGTTGACCAGAGGCGCGCCGCCGCCAAAGGCCTGATTTACATCATCATCAAACCTCAAACGGCCTTCGCCGGATTGCTCGGCGGCCTGTCCAAGGAAGCGGACCTGGAGATTTACGACGCCGACAAACCGGATCCCGGCCAATTGCTCTACGACGAAGAAGTCCGCGCCAGCACGATTGCCCCGAAGCTGAGCCCCTACCTGGCGGCGCAAACCAACGTGATGGTGTTGAATCATCAGTGGACCCTCTCCATGGCCACCCTGCCGCCTTTCAAAGCCGGCACCACCCGGCACCTGCAATGGCTGTTGCAGTGGCTGGCCCTGTTGGGCGGATCGGTGGTCAGCCTGCTGCTGTTCGGTTTCGCCTGGGTGCAGGTCAAGGCCCGGTGCCAGGCGAAACTCGACACGCTGGAATTGCAACGCTCGGAAGCGGCCCTGGCAGCCGAAAAGGAACTGCTGGACGTGACGCTCAATTCCATTGCCGACGGGGTTATCACCACCAACACCGCCGGAAAAATCATTTCCATCAACCGGACCGTGGAATCCCTGACCGGGTGGTCCCGCAGCGAAGCGGAGGGCAAACCGTTGAACGAGGTCTTTCGCGCTGTTCGGGATGACACCCAGGAACCCTCTGCCAATCCAATCGAAAAGGTCCTTCAAACCGGTGCGGCGATCGAGATGGAAAACCACCTTTTACTCGTCGCCCGGAACGGTACCCGGCGCGCCATTGCCATCAGCGCTGCACCCATCCGGGACAGCGGCAGCAACACCGTGGGTGCGGTGCTCGTGTTGCGCGATGTGACGGAAAAGCAAAAGGCCGAGGCGCAGATGCTCACGGAAAGCAAGCTGCAATCCGTCGGCCTGCTGGCCGGCGGGATTGCCCATGATTTCAACAACATGCTCACCACCATCATCGGCAACCTCTCGCTGGCGCGGATGCCGGAATTTTCCGGGGCGGAAATGCCTCAGTTGCTGGCGGAAGCCGAAAAAGCCGCCCTGCGGGCGAAAGACCTGACCCAACAACTGCTGACCTTCGCCAGGGGTGGAGCGCCCATCCGGAGACCGATGGTGCTGGATGACCTGATCCGCGAAGCGTGCCTGTTCGCCCTGCGCGGATCCAATGTGCAATGTGATTGTTCGCTGGCTGCCAACGGATGGCCGGTTGAGGTAGATGAAGGACAAATCAGGCAAATCCTGAATAATCTGGTGATTAACGCCCGTCAAGCCATGCCCCAGGGCGGCAAAATCGAAGTGCGCGCCGAAAACGTCGAGCTATCCGCCCGCTCCATGCCTTCGCTACCCCCGGGCAAATACCTAAAGATCTCCATCCAGGACCATGGCCCGGGCATTTCCTCCGAACATCTGCCAAGGATTTTTGAGCCTTATTTCACCACCAAACAGACGGGTACCGGCCTGGGGCTGGCCACGGTCTATTCGATCGTCCGAAAACATGACGGCCAGGTCAACGTGGTTTCGGAACCGGGAAAAGGAACCACCTTTGAAATCTATCTGCCCGCCTCGCAAAAACCGGCTTCGTCCGCTCCCGTCCAGCCGCCGTCGGAAAATTGTTCCGGCCACGGCCGGGTCCTGGTAGTGGACGACGAAACCGCCATCCAGAAATTATTGGGCGTCATGCTGCGGAAATTCGGTTATGAAACCGAGATCGCCAGCGATGGCGGGGAGGCGATCGCGCGTTACACCGCCGCCCGATCCAGTGGCACGCCGTTCGACGCCGTCATCATGGACCTGACCATCCCCAACGGCATGGGCGGATGCGAAGCGACCCGCCGCCTGCGCGAATTGGATCCCAAGGTCCGGGCCATCGCTTCCAGCGGCTATTCGCTGGACCCGGTCATGGCCAACTATCGTGATTATGGCTTTTGCGGGGTCATTCCCAAACCCTATCGGGCGGAGGAACTGAACCGCCTGTTGAAAGAAGTCATCGGCAACGCGTCGGCCCCCAACTAGCCCGCCCGGCTGCCGCTCAAGGCTGCCCGCCATTGCGGATCATCGCAATATCGCGCTCGATCTGCCCGCTCAATTCCGTCGCTGAAGTAAATTTCTTTTCGTCCCGCAACCGGTTGCCGATCTCAACCTCCAGTTCCTGGCCGTAAAGATCGCCCTGGAAATCGAGCAGGTGCGCTTCGACCCGGAGTTGCGGCGCCGCCGACACCACCGTCGGGCGAAAACCGATGTTCAATGCCACCCGCCAGGATTTTTCCTGCACGCGGGCCAGGCCGGCATAAACCCCGTTCGGTGGCAACATCAAACCGGGCACCTCCAGGTTGGCGGTGGGGAAACCGAGCTGTTGGCCGACGTGGTCGCCCGCAATGACGCGGCCGGAAATCGCGTAAGGCCGGCCGAGCATCTGGCTCGCGGCGTCGAGACTGCCCGAACGGATGGCTTCGCGAATCCGGGTGCTGCTGACCGTCCGGCCGTCCAGGGACACGGCGGCCAGTCCATGAACGGTAAAACCGAGTTCGCCGCCGAGCTGTTTCAGCAAAGCAACATTGCCGCTGCGGCGATGGCCGAAAACAAAATCCGCGCCCACGCACAGGCTCTGGATTTTTCCGAGGTCGCGCGCCAGGCCACGGACGAAGGCCTCCCCCGTCTGCCGGCTGAAGAGTTCATCGAAATGAATCTGCAACAGCGTGTCCACGCCCAACGATCCGATCACACGCAATTTTTGCGGCAGCGAGTAGATCAGCGGCGGCACCCGGTGGGGCGCCACGACCGTGTTCGGATGCCGGTCGAACGTGATCACCAGCGCCCGGGCGCCGTGCTGGTGGGCATCGGCCACGGTCTGGCGGATGATCTGCTGATGGCCGAGGTGGACGCCGTCAAAGAAGCCAATGGCCAGGCAGACCTTGCGGTCGCCGGGCGGCCATTCGTTGGCGGCGTGAATGATTTTCATCGCGGGAAATTGTAGCGGCATCCCGGAAGAGTGCCGCATTATTTTTTACCGGGCGGCGCCCGGCCGGGCCGTCGCTAAGAAGCCAACGAGCCGCCGACCAGTTTCAGGAACGGGATCACCCGCTTTTCCAATTCCGCCGTGGTCAATTTCAACAAGTCATCCAGTTTCGCCGCGTCCGTCACGTCAAATTTGCCGGAAACGCTGCGCCGGAGCGTGACCAGGTGCGCCCCGCAGCCAAATTTCTGGCCGAGTTCATGCGCGAGGCTGCGAACGTAAGTGCCTTTGGTGCAAGCGACTTTAAACTGGCCAAGCGGCGGCTCATAGGTCGTGAAACGGAAATTGTAGATGTGAATCAGCCGCGGTTCGCGTTCCACCTCGATACCCTTGCGGGCCAGCTTGTACAGCGGCACCCCTTTCACCTTGATGGCCGAAACCATCGGCGGCGTCTGCATCTGGTCGCCGATAAACGCCGCGGCGGCCTCATTCAACTGGTCGAGCGTCAACGGCGGCACGGCCGCGGTCGAAACGATCTCACCGTCGCAATCGTAACTGTTGGTCGCCTCGCCAAACTTGACCGTGCCCTCGTAAACCTTGTCGTCGGACATCATTTTTTCGGAAAGTTTCGTCCCCCTGCCAAGCACGATGATCAGCAGGCCGGTGGCGTTCGGGTCGAGCGTGCCGCAATGGCCGACTTTTTTGATGCCGAACCGGCGGCGAATCGCGTCCACGACGTCGTGCGACGTCGGGCCGGCGGGCTTGTCCACGAGGAGGGCGCCATCGAGCGGGGAAAATTCTTGCATGACTAAATCAATTCTTGAATCCGATCAAATTCCATTTTGCCGCAAACGGCATCAACTCCAGCCTGAAGCAATGCGGCATTCCCTTCTTCCCGGGCTGAAACTCCAACCACGCGAATTTTGTTCCCGGCTTCACGCAATTCGCGGACAAGCGATTCACCCTTTCCATCATCCAAATCATAATCAACCAACAAAAGGTCGAATGGATTGGCGGCCAGAGTTGAGCGCGCCATTGATAAACTCGGCACAACTGTCACTTGATGCGCTGATAAAAAATGGGTTATGGCTTGCTGCGAGAAAATGGAATGATTCTCAACAAACAGAATCCTGAGTTTTTTCATTTGGCCGCACTCAGCGCGCGCTTGACCGCGGCGATGACTTTTCGCTGCACCGACATCGGTTTGCCCGGGATGCGGGCGCCCGCCGCCGCCGGATGGCCGCCGCCGCCGAATTCCGCGGCAATTTCGTTCACGTTCACCCGGTCGCTCTTGGAACGGAGGCTGATCCGGGTCAGTCCCGGTTCAAGCTCCTCAAACACACACGCGACCACGACCGGCTCGATGGCGCGGATGTGGTCAATCAACCCCTCGGTGTCGTCGCTTTCCGCGCCGGTGCGGCTGAAATCGGACTGTTTGAGCCAGAACCACGCAATCCGGTCATCGGCCGTAAGCCGGAATTTGCTGTAAACGTGTTTGAGCAGCCGCGCGCGGGAGAGCGGATAGGATTGATAAACCTCGTCGCAAATCCGGGCCAGGTTCGCGCCGCGCGTCACCAGTTCCGCGCCGACATGGAAAGTGCCGGGCCGGGTCGTGGAGTACTGGAACGAGCCTGTGTCCGTGGAAACGGCAGTGAACAGGCAATCGGCGATCGGCCGGGTAATCGGCCAGCGCGCCACCTTGAGCAGGCGGTAAATCAATTCACCGCAGGAAGGTTCGCGGTCGGAGACCCAGTTCACGTCGGCATAGCGTGTGTTGCTTTCGTGATGGTCCAGGTTGAGGAACATCTTCCGGTGCGTGATGCATCGGCCGACCTTGCCGAGACGCTCGAAGCTCGCGCAATCGGTGGCGATGACACAGTCGAATTTCATTCCGGCCTTCGGCTTTTGAAACCGCCGGTCCGGATCGAGAAATTTGTATTTTTGCGGGATGGGGTCCTCGTTCCAGCAGACCACCTTCTTGCCCTCGTTCTGGAGCGCCAGCATGAGACCCAGTTGCGAACCTACGCAGTCGCCGTCAGGCCGGATATGGCCGACGATGCAAAAGGTCCTGCTTTCGCGGATGACGTCCAGCATCCGATCAATGATTTTCGGGTAACTTTTCACAGCTTAATCTTCGGCGTCCCCGGCGGGCTGGGTTTTTTCCAGTTCCTCCATGATCTGCAGCACGCGGTTGCCGCGCACGATGGAATCGTCGAAGACAAATTTAAGCGTCGGCGTGTATTTCAACACCACCGCCTTGGCGACCAGCCCCTGGATGCGGATGCGATGCTCGGTGAGCATTTGAAAGCCGCGCTTCTGCTGGTCGGCATTGCCCAGGATGCTGATGAAGACGGTTGCCGACTTGAGGTCACCGGCCACGTCCACGTCGTTGACCGTGATCAGGCCGGCCTCATTGACATGAAATTCGCGGCGGACTGCCTCGCCGATTTCGCGCTTGAGAAGTTCGCGCACCCGTTGGATTCGAAGGCTTGCCATATCGTTAAATCGTCGAATCGTCGAATCGTTGAATCGTTGAATCGGTTTAACGGTTTAACGATTCACCAATTCAACGTTGTCATAATTTCGCCGCGATTTTCTCGGTGGCGTAACATTCAATGGCGTCGCCCACCTGGAATTCGCTGTATCCCTCGATGCGGATGCCGCATTCCATGCCTGCGCGCACTTCGTTGACTTCGTCCTGGAAACGGCGGAGCGATTGGGCGATGCCTTCGTAAATGATGTCCTTGCGCCGGCGCACGCGGACCTTGCCCTTGACGATGCGGCCGCTGGACACCATGCAACCGGCCACGGGCACGCCCTTGGACAATTCAAAAATCTGCCGCACTTCGGCCGAGCCGAGGACGCTGTCCTTGACGAGCGGCTCCAGGAGCCCGGCCATCGCCTCCTTCACCTGATCGATCAGTTCGTAAATGATTGCATACAGTTTGACCTGGACGCCCTCATGCTTCGCCTTTTCAGCGGCGGTGCTGTCCAGCCGCGCGTGGAAACCCAGGATGACGGCGGCGGACGCGGACGCCAACGCCACGTCGTTTTCGGTGATGGTCCCGACGTCGCTGTGAATGATTTCGAGTGAAACTTTTTCCGCCTCAATCTTCTTGAGCGCCTCGACGATGGCCTCCACCGAGCCCTGCGTGTCGGCCTTGACCACGACCTTGAGCACCTTGCTCTGGGCCGCCGCGAGCGAGGCGAACAGGTTCTCCAGCGTGACCTTCGAGCGGTTTTCCAGGTCCTGGGCCTTCATTTCGTGGGCGCGCTGCTCGGCCAGTTCGCGTGCGGCCTTCTCATCCTCCACCACGCTGAATTCCAGGCCCGCATCCGGCACCCCGTTCAAGCCGAGCACCTTCACCGCCACCGATGGCCCGGCCTCCTTGAGGCGGTCACCCTCCTCGTTGATGAGCGCCCGGACCCGTCCGTAAAACTCACCGCATAAAATGATGTCGCCGACATGCAACGTGCCTTTGCGCACCAGCACCGTCGCGGTCGGGCCGCCCGGTTCCACGCCCGATTCAATCACATTGCCCTTGGCCCGGCGGTTGGGATTCGCCTTGAGCTCAAGCAACTCGGCCTGCAACAGGATCATTTCCAGCAATTTGTCCACGCCCTGCTTCGTGAGGGCCGAGACGTCCACAAAAATGGTGTCGCCGCCCCAATCATCGGGAACCAGCCCCTTGTCCTGCAACTGCTGGCGCACCTTCATCGGGTTCGCATTCGGATGGTCGCACTTGTTGACCGCGACGAGGATGGGCACTTTGGCGGCTCTCGCGTGACTGAGCGCCTCGAGGGTCTGGGGCATGACGCCGTCGTTCGCCGCGACGACGAGCACGACAATGTCCGTGACGTTCGCGCCGCGCGCGCGCATCGAGCTGAACGCCGCATGACCGGGCGTGTCCAGGAACGTGATTTGCGCCAGCGTGTTTTTGCGTTCCGGGTGCGGCACGGAAATGGTGTAGGCGCCGATGTGTTGCGTGATGCCGCCAGCCTCGCCGGCGGCCACATTCGCCTTGCGAATCACGTCGAGCAACGTGGTTTTGCCGTGGTCAACGTGGCCCATGATGGTGACCACCGGGGCGCGCGATTTGAGCTCTTCTGGCTTGTCCTCGATGTCGAGTTCGACCTTCTTGACCGGTGCGTGGACCACGCCGCCGCCCCGTTCGCGTTTTTCCACTTCAAAACGGAAGCCGTACTTGGCGCAAAGCTGCTGCGCGATTTTTTCGTCGATGGCCTGGTTGACGTTGGCGAAAACGCCCAGCTCCATCAAATCGGCGATGATCTTGAACGGTTTCTGTTTGAGCTGACCGGCGAGCTCGCGCACGACAATCGGCGGCTTGATGATGATGACTTCGCCGGTGGTGGGGGCGACAAATTTGGGCGGCGGCGCGGCGGCGGCCGGCTTCGCCGGTTCGCGGGCGGGCGGTCCGGATGGACGGCCACCGGATGAACGTTGAAACGGCTGCCGGGAATCGGTTCGCTGCGGCCCGCCCGGACGCGCCGGGGCCGGCCGGGCCGGACCGGACTTGTCAGCGGGACGGGGCTGCGGACGCGCCGGCAGCTGAATGAACCCGACTTTTTCGCCGACCTTGGGTCCCGCGGGTTTGGCCGGTGGTGGCGGCGGTTTGGGAGCTTCAACCACTGGCGGCTCAATGGGTTCGACTTTCGCCACCTCCACCGGGGCCGGTGGCTTGGGCGGTTCCGGCGGCGGCTTGATGACGATGATCGGCTCGCTGGGGGCGGCTTTCGGCACCGGCGGCGGCGGGGGAGCGAGTTTGGCGGCGAGTTCGGGGTGGTCCTTGCAGAGTTGCTCTTCGAGATACTCGGCGCTGATTTTATCGAGCGAACTGGACGGGACCTTGGCGGCGGCAATGCCCAAAGACTTGGCTTTGGCAAGAATTGCCTTGTTGTCCAGGCCAAGTTTCTTCGAAATGTCGTAAATCCGAACGGGCATAAATTTCTTTCTTCACCAAACCGCACCGGTCACGGTCCCGGCCCAAATTATTTCCGGCGGCATTCATCAGGCCACCGCCGTAGTGGATTCATTTCCGCCCAGCTGTATCTTCCGGCTTTCAGCCTCGGTGCGCGCGGCTTTCAAAATGTCCCCCGCTTTTTCACCAATCTGCGGGATGCTGCTCAAATCGCTTTCATCCGCCGACAACAAATCCTCGATCCGCGTCAAGCCGGCGTGCACGAGGGCATCCGCCTGCTCGGGCGTAACGCCAGGAATGGCCGCCAGCAGTTCCACCGCTTCGGCTACCTTTTCCTCAAAGCCCTTGGTGACAACGACTTCGGCATCAATGTCGACTTCCCAGCCAGTCAGCTTGGCCGTCAGGCGGGCGTTCTGCCCGCGCTTGCCGATGGCGAGGGAAAGCTGGTCTTCCGCCACCAGGATTTTCACCCGCTTGCGGGCTTCATCAATTTCAAAATTCTTGAGCTTCGCGGGTGACAATGCGTTGGTGACGTACGTCCGGACATCCGGCGACCACGGAATGACATCCACTTTCTCGTTGTTCAGCTCGCGGACGATGTTTTTGACCCGCTGTCCGCGCATGCCGACGCACGCGCCCACGGGGTCCACCTTGCTGTCGCGGGAATAAACGGCCATCTTCGTGCGGAAACCCGGTTCGCGCGCCACGCCCTTGATCTCAATCGTGCCGTCGTTGATTTCCGAAACCTCGAGCTGGAACAATTTGACGACAAACCGCGGGTCAGCGCGTGACAAAATGATTTCGGGCCCATGCGGGCCCTGTTCCACCGCCTTGACGTAACAACGGATGCGTTCACCCACCTGGTATTCCTCGGTCGGCACACGCTCACGATTCGGCAGCAACGCCTCGTATTTGCCCAGGTCCAAAATCACGTCCGAACGCTCGAACCGCCGCACCGTGCCGCTGACGATGTCGCCCACGCGGTCTTTGAATTCGGTGAAAATCAGCGCCTTTTCCGCCTGCCGGATTTTCTGCATGAGCGCCTGCTTGGCATATTGCGACGCGATACGACCAAAGCCGGTCGGCGTCACTTCCTTCTCAATTTCATCGCCGATCTGCGCGTCCGGCTTGATGCGGCGCGCGTCAAACACGGAAATCTGGTCGTGCTTGGAAATGACCTTGTCGGAGACGATGAGTTTGGCAAAGGCCTTGATGTCGCCATTTTTCTGGTCGATTTCGACGCGCAATTCACGCGCCGCGCCAACCGCCTTCTTGGCGGCGGACAGCAAGGCTTCCTGGACAGCACCGACGAGGACATCACGGTTGATGCCCTTTTCGCGCTCCCAGAATTCCAAAACTGCCAAAAAATCAGCGTTCATATGCTCCATGCTGCGTCTGCATCCAGCGAACAAAAAAGTCGGCAGATATGCATCTTCCGACTTTCGCGCGCTGGATGACCCAGCAAACTTTACCGTTCTTGAGGTATAGCTTAAGAAGGAAACCAGAACCCGTCAAGCGCAAACAAACCCTTGCCAATACAGGCGAAACCTTCGGTCCCGACAATGGAAAATGCGGGCGAACCGCCCGCACCGGGGCCTAACCCACTCCCATACCCAGCAGGAATTCGATATTGGTCTTGGTCTTCTTCAGCTTGCCCAGCAGCAGTTCCATCCCCTCCACCGGCGGCACGCCGGTGAGCGCGCGGCGCAACAGGACGATCCGGCTCAGTTCGTCCGGATGGTAGAGCAACTCCTCCTTGCGCGTGCCGGACATCTCTATGTTGATCGAGGGAAAAATGCGGCGGTCCACCAGCCCGCGGTCCAGGTGTACCTCCATGTTGCCGGTGCCCTTGAATTCTTCGAAGATGACCTCGTCCATGCGGCTGCCGGTGTCCACCAGCGCGGTCGCCATGATGGTGAGCGAGCCGCCTTCCTCGATGTTGCGCGCCGCGCCGAAAAACCTTTTTGGCTTGTGCAATGCGTTCGCGTCCACGCCGCCGGACAAAATCTTGCCGGAATGCGGCTGGATGGTGTTGTAGGCCCGGGCCAGGCGCGTGATGGAATCGAGCAGGATCACCACATCGCGTTTGTGTTCGATCATGCGGCGGGCCTTTTCAATGACCATTTCAGCCACCTGCACATGGCGTTCCGGCGGCTCGTCGAACGTGGAGCTGATGACCTCCGCGCCTTTGCAGGTGCGTTCCATGTCCGTGACTTCCTCCGGCCGCTCGTCAATCAGCAGGATGAACAAGTAGGTTTCCGGATTGTTTTTCAGGATCGCGTTGGCGATTTTCTGCATGAGCACGGTTTTACCCGTGCGCGGCGGGGCGACGATGAGGCCGCGCGTGCCCTTGCCGATCGGGCAGACGAGGTCCAGCACCCGGGTGTTCAGCTCTTCGGCGGCGGTTTCCAGAATAAACCGCTTGTTCGGGAACAACGGCGTGAGATTGTCGAAATGCGTTTTTTCCTTCGCCTTGTCCGGGTCCTCGCCGTCCACACCTTCCACCTTGAGCAGGGCGAAGAACTTTTCCTTCTCCTTCGGCGGCCGGATCTGGCCGGCGATAAGGTTGCCGGTCTGCAGATCGAACCGGCGGATTTGCGAGGGCGAGACGTAAATGTCCTCCGGACAGGGCAGATAATTGAAGCTCTGCGAGCGCAAAAAGCCGAAACCTTCCGGCAGGACTTCGAGCACGCCTTCGGAAAACAGCACTCCCGCGCGCTCGGCATTTTTCTGGAGGATGTGGAAAATCACCTCGTGCTTGCGCATGGTGCCGAAATTTTCGACGCCAAGTTCCCGGGCCATCTGGTTCAACTCGCTCATCTGCATGGCCTGCAATTTGGCGATGTTGAGGGAGGCGACGATCTTGTCGCGCTGCGTGCCGCGGCGTTCTTCCAACCGGGCTTCCTCCCCTTTCGGTTCCTCGGCCAGTTCGACCGGGGTGGACGGCGGCCGGAGGGCGGCGGAGCCGGAGGGTTCGGGCGCAACGGTGGTTTCGACCGCGCCGTTGGTCGATGATTCCGGCGATTCAACAGCGGTTTCCGCCACCGGTTTCGATTTGGGCTTTTTCGTTGAGACTCTTGGCATAGATTAAAATGGATTGGCTGGATTTCGGTTCCCGGATTGGCACGTCCTTCATGCATTGGACGGCCGGCAACCGGAAAAGTTCAAAATGGATTCGTCTACCGAGCGTTTAAGGCAATGGCCGCCTCAATACGGCAAGGGAAATTTCGCAGTCAACTCACGGACAGGTTGGCGCACTTTGACCGCTGTGTCAAATCCGTTTTTTTCTGGTGCGATTTTCCTCCCGGCGGGTGCTATAAGGTGAACATGACGCCCGATTGCGAATTACTCCGCCGCTACGTCGAGACCAAATCCGAAACGGCCTTTGCCGAACTGGTGCAACGGCACGTCAACCTCGTCCATTCCGCGGCACTGAGGCAGGTCAATGGCGACACGCATCTGGCCCAGGACGTGGCTCAGACGGTCTTTACCGATCTCGCCCGCAAGGCCGCAGCGCTCTCCCGGCGCACCACGCTGACCGGCTGGCTTTACACCAGCGCGCACTTTGCCGCCAGCAAAGCCGCGCGCGGGGAAAGCCGGCGGCGCGACCATGAGGAAAAATTTATGCGCGAACCCATCCCTGAAACCGCGCCCGAACCCGATTGGGACAAACTTCGCCCCGGGTTGGACCGGGCCATGCACGAGCTCAAGGAATCCGACCGGGAAGCCATCCTGCTGCGCTATTTTGAAAACCGGCCGTTTGCCGAAATCGGCCGGCAGCTGGACCTCAATGAAAATGCCGCGCGGATGCGGGTGGAACGTGCTTTGGAAAAGCTCCGGGCGGTTTTTCTTCGTCGAGGCGTCGCGCCCGCCGCGACGCTGGCCTCCGTGATTTCGGCCAACGCCGTCCAACTTGCGCCCGCCAGCCTGGCGGCAACGCTGACGAAAACTTCGCTGGCCGGCGCGGGAACCGGGGCGTTCGCCCTTTGGAATTTTATGACCCTCACCAAACTCAAATTCGGCCTCGGCGTGCTGGCGGTTGCCGGCGCGACCACCGCCCTGGTGGTCCAACATCAAGCACAGGAAAAACTGCGCGCGGAAAACGAAACGTTGACGCGACAAATTGCGCAACTGAAAACCGACAATGAAGACCTTGCCAGTCGCCTGGCGGCGGCCGGCAATGCCAAACCGCTGTCGGACGAACGACTCAACGAACTGCTGAAATTGCGCGGAGAAGTGGGCGTGCTGCGGCAGCGGACAAACGAACTTGGAAAGTTACGCGCCGCGCCGTCTCCCGGAACCTCAAGCCAACAGCCGCCGGAAGTTGATTTACATGCGGAACAGGAAAAGGCCGCTCTGTTCGTGATGAACAACGCCAAACAATCGGTGATGGGAATGCTCATGTTTGCGAACGACAACGGGGATCAGTTTCCCACGAATTTTGATCAGGCAATGCCCTATCTGGGCGGCGACCCGAATTTGGTTCGCAGCAATTTGAGCAGACTCGAAATTGTTTATCATGGATCGTGGAAAAACATGACCAACCCCGCGTCCGCCATCGTTGTCCGGGAAAACCGGCCCTGGTTGTATAACGGGGAA